>Ga0214919_10000377_pt1 | contig 76408 bp, 65 predicted proteins | sample LL1503_MetaG_FD_177994 | JGI IMG/M metagenome (GOLD analysis project Ga0214919, IMG submission 177994) | Freshwater microbial communities from Lake Lanier, Atlanta, Georgia, United States - LL-1503 | ecosystem: Environmental > Aquatic > Freshwater > Lake | place: USA: Georgia | collected... | reverse complement strand
ATCCCCGTGCAAAACCTCTATATTTTTCAAAAGTCTCGCGGCTACTTCTGATCTTCCCTGATCTTTTTCAATAAGTTTTGCTACAATATCCGGTTGATTAAGCTCTATTTCCATCGCCAAAGTTTTTCCAATACTTCCCCCACCGATAATGACCATACGTCGACTATCAGACCCATAATAACCAAAGGCTTCCATTGCTTGAGAGATATCGTCATGCTTGACTATAAAATGAACTTCATCATTAACTTCAAGAACAGAGTTTTCATCCGGAAAAAAAGCTTTGTCTTCTCTAGAAATACAAACAATTACAATATCCAAAGATGAAAAAAGACCAGGCAATAAACGTAAGGGAGTATTGATAATGGGGGATTGAGCATGGCACCTAACCCCAATAACTTTGATTTGATTTAAAACGAGTGGGATGACTTCGAACGCCCCCGGGATTTGTGTGCTACGATCTAGAGCTCTCGCAACCTCAATTTCAGGAGAAATAATAACATCAATTGCTAGCCGATCTGGACTAAACATATTGGACCAAGCTGGCTTTAGATAGCTTTGATGACGGATACGAGCAATTTTTGTTTCAACTTGAAATAAGGACTGCGCTGCTTCACATGCGATCATGTTCACTTCATCAGATGCTGTCACCGCAATTAACAAATCCGCTTCTTCAGCGCCGGCTTGTTTTAAAACATCAGGGTGCGATGCAAATCCTACAACCGGCTGAACATCTAATTTGTCACTAATTCGCTTTAAAAGGTCTGCTGAATGATCAACTATCGTTATATCGTTCTCTTCAAACGCTAAGTAGCGAGCAATACTATAACCGACCTGACCTGCACCCAGAATAATAACTTTCATTCGCGCTCTTTTCCGTATATGTTCTTGAGGGAAGTTTTTGTCATTTCAGCCTCAAGCAATTCGACTTGATTCCTCATCGGAAAATTCACTACTTTTTCCTTCATGAACTCCAAGGGCGCGTAGCTTACGATGCAAAGCTGAACGTTCCATCCCGATAAAACGAGCAGTTTGCGAGATATTTCCAGAAAAACGCTGAACTTGCGTTAAAAGATATTCCCTTTCAAAAGCTTCTCTAGCCTCTCGCAAAGGAAGAACAACAATGTCTGCACTTTTTTGCTGCCAACTATTAGCAAAATTATTACCATTAACGATTTCTGTTGGAAGTTGCGTACTTTGTATTGGTTCACGAGGATCACCCCCAGCCATAATCAGCAACCAATCGACAACATTTTTTAACTGATGCAAATCACCTGGCCATGAATAAGATTGGAGCATCACCAAAGCTTCTTGACTAAACGCCCTGGGTAAAACACCCTGAGCCGCTGCCGCTTGTTCCATAAAGTTCTGCGCCAATAAGGGAATATCCGTCACTCGCTCTACTAAAGTCGGTAAATGAATATGAGAAACACTTAATCTGTAAAAAAGATCTTCTCTGAAGTTACCCTCTTGAATCATTTTTTGAATATCATCAGAAGTGCCTGCTAAAAAACGAATATCAATATCAATCTTTTGATCGCTACCAATACGAGAAAATGCTTGCTCTTGTAAAACTTTTACAATTTTCGATTGCACAGGAAGTGGAAGCTGAGTGATTTCATCAAGAAAAACAGTTCCGGTGTGTGCTTTCTCTAAAAGACCTATTTTTCGTGGTGTGTCAGCCGAAAGACCAAAAATCTCCGTTCCAAATAGTTCCGCTTCTAATTGTTGAGGATGATACGCCCCGCAATTAATACTAACAAATGGTGCGCGTTCCCTTTTTGAACGAACGTGAATTTCTCTGGCCAATGCTTCTTTATCGGCTCCATTTGGTCCACTTATGAAGATCCTGCCATTCGTTCCAACGACCTTTTCTAAAGTCTGCCTTAACTGTTGAATTACAGATGAATTACCAATTAAAGAAGAACTAACGCGGGCTTTAACTCTAAGTTCATCATTTTCACGTTTTAAACGAGACGACTCTATAGCTCTTTCTACAACAACAAACAGACGCTCTGTTTGAAAAGGTTTTTCTATGAAATCATATGCACCTTTTTTAATTGCTGATACAGCCGTTTCAATCGTTCCATGTCCACTAATCATTACAACAGGGACATAAGGATGGTCACGTTTGATAATATCTAGAATTTTGAGTCCATCGCGTTCGCTATCACCTAGCCAAACATCTAAAATGACTAAATTGGGTTGTCGTGCTTTAATCATATCCAATGCGGCTAATCCATCGCTGGCAGTACGAGCTGTATATCCTTCATCAGATAAAATACCAGAGATCAGATCACGGATATCTGCTTCGTCATCGACAATTAAAATATCCTGCGCCATGCTAAATCACTCTCCTATTTATCGCGATTTTGAAACGGAAAAGCTAATTCTATACTAGCTCCACCTAATTCACTATCATTCAATTGCATATGACCATTATGGTCAGAAACTATTTTTGAAACAATAGCCAATCCTAAACCCGTTCCTTTTGTACGTGTTGTATAATAAGGCTCTAATAAACGGTCTCGTCCATTCTTTGGAAAACCGGGACCATTATCTTCAACGGTAATGAGGAGATGATCATCCTGAACTTCGACTTTTAAAGACACCTTACCAGTCTCATCTTTACCGGATTCAGTCACTGCATTTATGGCATTTTGCAATAAGTTTGTCAAAACCTGACTTAATTGTTGAGCGTCGCAATCAAAGATAACAGGTGTTCCAGGCGTATGATAAGTAAATTCGAGGCTTGGCCATGGTTGACGTTGCAGAAATAAAGCTTGCTGACATAACTCTACAATATCAACGGACTCAATTTTTGGTTCGGGCATGCGGGCAAATGAGGAAAACTCATTTACCAAGTTCCCAATATGACTCACCTGACGAACAATTGTATCGACACAAGCCTGAAAAGTTTCCGGATCGGAAGTAATCTCTTTTAAATAACGTCTCTTTAGCCTTTCTGCTGACAGCTGAATTGGCGTAAGCGGATTTTTAATTTCATGCGCAATTTTCCGAGCAACATCGGCCCACGCTGCTTTACGTTGACTCAAAATCAAGGCTTGGTTTTGCTGCTGAAGTCTATATGTCATGCGATTAAATGACTGCGTCAAATTATCCAATTCATTTCCTAAAGGTTCTTCCTCGATTTTTATGGATAGATTTCCCTGACTGACAGCTTCAGCAGCGGTAATCAAGCGACTAATTGGCCGCACCAAAACGTTGGCAAATGTTAAACCCACCCAAATCGCTGCCAAAAGAAGAAGCAAGGCAACTAATGAGAAAAACGCAATAAATGTAATCTGAATTCCAGAATGCTGCGCTACTAACCTTACATAATCTTGGATTGCCCCTTGTGTGCGGCTTATATGTTGCAAAACATCCGGATCAATTAATTTTCCAACAAATAAGTATGTATCCGTCAGAGGATCAAGCCTAATCAAAGCCCTTACTCTGTCGTCTGATTCTTTTACAACAATTTCACCAGCTCGTACTTTTTCAAAATCGGTATATAAAATCTTCTCAAGTTCCAAAGAAAATGTAAGATATGAACGCGCAATAACCTGACTATTTCCATTAAATACCAAGATTTCGCCCAGCTCTCCTTGATCCGTCTCTTCATTAAGAGCCTGTGATAAAGCCTGAGGGTTTTCGATAAAAAACGCCATTTGTGGCCTTAACTTACCCACAAGCGCATGAGCATCGATTTTAATAGTTTTCTTATGTTCCTTTAAATAAGCTTCAGCTACAACACGCCCCTCATCTAAGGCATCTCTGACTGGTTGACCAAACCAAGTTTTTTCACCCACATTAAAAAATAAAGCAGAAAATACGACAACACAAATTGCAGGAGTTACCGCCACCAACGAAAATAAAGCTACGATATGAACATGTAATTTTGCCCCCATTAAACCTCGGCGTCTTTCAAGCCATAGCTCAACTAATCTTTTGGCAATAATAACTGCCAATAAAAGAAGAAGGGTCAAATCGAGGTAAATGAAAGGCAAAACAGTATGTGTTTTATCCGTCAGAGTTGTGCTCTGGGTAATGGCCCAATAAGTAGCAATCCCGGATAATAGGGCCGCTAAACTCAAAGCAAAGGGAAGCTTGCGCGATAAATTATAAATACGCGAAAACTTTAAAAACCGAGTATATAAATCTTGAAATGATAGAATAAGAAATCTCTCTTTCTCGTATTAATCTGACTGATACATATAATAAAACTCTTCCTTCAGTCATTTTCAGAGTATAGCTTTTCTTATTCTTTTTTTCTACGGTCTAAAAAGCACATTTAAAGCATAAAGTAATTTATTTAAAATTTTATTTAAATGTTATAAGATTGTTTCTGTATCTCATAAAACTAAGGAGCTCTTTTTAAAGCCATGAAGATGCTCATTGCTAAATTAAATCCTACTTGTAAAAAAGCTCTCGAAGCTGCTGTAGCACTGTGTGTTACCAAAGGAAATTACAATATCGAACTAGAACATTTCCTTATAAAGCTTCTTGAACCAGCAGATTCTGATATTCAGGCCATTTTACGCTATTATGAAATTGACCTTCAAACTGTCTCAAGACAATTGCTTTCCGCAATCGAGAAATTATCAACCGGCAATAAGTCAAGCCCCGTCATATCAAGACATATATTAAATGTCTTAGAGCAGGCCTGGTTGATATCTTCCTTAAAATTAGGAGGGCAAAGAATACGTTCAGGCAGTATCTTAAATGCATTAATTGACGTTGACCCCTTAAGAGGGATTATTTTGGAAAACTGCCCTCTTCTTCTCAGAATTCCTCGTCTCGCTTTTGCAAAAGACATTGTAGAACTTTTAAAAGCAAGTCATGAAGATTCTTCTTCAAATACTCTTCCTCAAGATTCAGAAAATATCACCAAAGTTGACTCTTTAACGAATTCTAATTCTTCTAGCGATAGTGCCTTGGAAGAATATACTGAAAACTTAACACTAGCTGCAAAAAATGGAAAATTAGACCCAATCTTTGGACGAGAATCAGAAATAAGACAAGTCATTGATGTATTAACTAGAAGACGTCAAAATAACCCCATTCTTGTCGGCGAAGCGGGTGTTGGAAAAACAGCGATTGTCGAAGGGCTTGCTCAAAGAATTTGCCAAAATGACGTTCCGCCCTCTTTGCAAGATGTTCATATCCACAAACTTGATTTAGGTTTATTACAGGCGGGGGCCAGTGCAAAAGGCCAATTCGAGGAACGTCTTAATAGACTTTTGCAAGAAATCAAAAACTCTCCCCATCCAATCGTCTTGTTTATAGATGAAGCGCATTCTCTTATGGGAGCCGGTGGCACCCAAGGATTGGGAGACGCAGCGAACTTATTAAAACCAAGCCTTGCACGGGGTGAGCTCCGTACAATCGCTGCAACCACCTGGTCGGAATACAAACGTTATTTTGAAAAAGATTCTGCTCTTGTCAGGCGGTTTGAAAAAGTCAAAGTTAAAGAACCAACCCCTGAGCAAGCAATCTCCATGCTTCGTTTGATTGCAGAAAAGTATCAGCAACATCATAAAGTTCCTATTTTAAATGAAGCCATTGAAGCTGCTGCTCGTCTTTCTCATCGTTTTTTACCAGAGCGGCGTTTACCTGATAAAGCGCTTACTGTTTTAGATACTGCATGCGCTCAAGTCTCTCTCTCAAGATCCGGGAAACCTGAAGAATTACAAACATGCTTAAGTCATATTAACCTTCTGGGTATAGAACTTAAGATGCTTAAAAATGAAGAACATCAGGTTTTACCCTCATCTCTTGATCAATCAAATCCTATTCAAAAACGTACTTTAGATTTGGAAACTGAATTAAATATCGCGCATAATAAGTACGAAGAGCTTCTAAAAAAATGGGAGGAGCAAGATCAAGCTGTTAGACAAGTAGAGAGCCTACGAAGGCAAGTCCAAAATCTTGATTCAGCAGAAGTTTCTTCTGTAAAAATTACTCTTCTGCAACACCAATTGATTCAATTACAGCAATCTTTTGTTGAACTTCCCCCTGAGAATGTTTTGGTAAGTCAAGCAGTCGATCAAGTTGCCGTTGCAAGGGTTATAGCCAATTGGACAGGTATTCCCCTTGGGACGATTCTTGCGCAAGGCAATCGTATGTCTTTGGGTTATTTACTGAATGTTTTAAAAACAAGAATTGTTGGCCAAGAGGCGGCCCTTAGCATACTTGCGCAAAGCATAGTCAATTATCATGTTGGGCTCACTGACACAAATAAACCTATTGGCATCTTTATGCTTGCTGGTCCAAGCGGTGTTGGAAAAACAGAAACTGCCCTTGCTCTTGCTGAAATTTTGACAGGAAGCTACCGTCATCTTGTCAGATTAAATATGGGTGAATTTCAAGAATCCCATTCCATTTCTATCCTTAAAGGTGCGCCCCCTGGGTATATTGGGTACGGAAAAGGGGGAACCTTAACAGAGGCCGTTCGTCAAAATCCCTACAGCGTCATCTTAGTAGACGAAGTTGATAAAGCCCATGAAGATATCATCAGTTTGTTTGCTCAAATCTTTGACAAAGGAATCTTAGAAGACAGCGAAGGTGTAGAGGTTGACTTCTCCAATACTCTTTTTGTTTTGACAACCAATCAAGGCGCAGAAATCATTCAAGAACGGTGCCATTCATTAAAAGAAACCGAAGATAAAACAATTGTGTTTCAACAGCTTAACGCAAAGGTAACGGATGAACTTATCAAAGTTTTTGGAACTCCCTTTATTGCCAGGACAACCACTATTCCTTACCTTCCGTTAAGCATAACCGAGATCGAAGGTATTATTCGTCAAAAATTAGCCAATATTGAACAAAGACTAAAAGAAAAACATAAATATGGCCTTATTTACTCAGAGGAATTCATCAAAAAAATTGCTCAGGAATTTATTGGACACAAAAGAGGCATCAGAGCCATTGAGATGTATTTATCACAAAATATCATCCCCTTATTAGCAGAAGCTGCTTTGAATCAAAAGTCTCAACCAGGAGAGATGGAAAAAATCAATATTGGCTAGTAATTTTTTCTCACGGTTTCTGATCAATAATAAGCTGAGCCTCTTTGACAGCCAAATTAAGGGCCTCTTCTGTTGGTTTCTTTTGAACTAAAATTGACTCTATAGAATCAATAATTTTTTCACGGACTGGGCCATAATTTGTAATGCGCATCCCATTAGGAAGGTCTTGATTGACGCGCTCTATAACTTGCTCTACGGCAAGCCTAGACGCCGGATTTTCTTTGTAATAACGCCCAGCCTTGGTTTTCTCATAAGCACCTATCGTTGTTGGCAAGGATCCTGTTGTTTCATGCCATTTTTGTTGAACTTTTTCGCTAGCTAAGTAACTTATAAATTCAATAACTCCGCCATATGAAGGATGTCCATCCAATATCCATATAGACGTGCCGCCAACGTTTAAAGCATAAGGACCATTCGGCACCATTTTCGCCCAGTAAGGGTACACTCCAAAACCAACATCAAACCCTTTGTCCTTTATATAACCTAGACGATTTGCCCCCTGAAGAAGCATAGCGCATTCTTGCTTAACAAATTTTTCTTCTGCTTTTTCAGCTACTCTTCCTGAATAAGCATAAAAACCTTTTTTCTCCCATTCTAGAAACTTATTAAGCTGATCAACAAATGGCTTTGTGTTAATCAAAAGTTTGGGGTTTTTACCATAAAAACCATTTTTATGAGTCGCATAAGGTATATTATGAACAACCGAAAAATGCTCCAAAAGATAAGCTGCAGGCCAAGCCGTTGTGAAAGCGGTATAGCCAGCCTGTCTCAATTTCTCGGCGTAAACTTCCATTTCTTCCCAGGTTCCAGGAGCCTTGTCAGGAAGACCTGCTTTTTTAAAAATGTCTTTATTGTAAAATAGAATTGCGGTCGAACAATTAAATGGTAAAGAATAAAGATTCTCTTTTTCTTCATTTGATTCTTTAAAGGAATAAAACTCCTTAATAACGGGTACAAATTTTGCTGCCTCAATATCTATCAATTGATATAACGGAACGTAATCATCTTTTTGATTATATATTGTTGGTGTGTTATATTCAGAAACCATGAGCAAATGGGGTCTTTTTGAACGGTCTGAAACTTTAAAGGTGTTATGAAAGCTCTCAGTATAATTTCCGCCATACTCTAGGATGACTTTGTGTGAAGAATTCTTGTTAAAGTCATCGACTATCTTGATCAGGGTTTCTTCTAAAAATCCAACCAAAGAATGCCTGAAATGAATTTCTTTAGGGGCCTTAGGAAAAAGAAAATAGCCCCCTATTCCTGCCAAAGCAATCCCAGCTAAAGAGAAGATTTGCGCGTACTTTAAGAAAAAACGTAAGAACATCAACAACCCTCAAGCCCTAAATAAAGGTAAACTATACAGGCTTAGAAATATACTCTATAGGGGGAAAAGGTCAAGGCTAGAAATAACACTATAAAAAAAGCACCCGTTGAGGTGCTTTTTTAAGTCATAGGAAAAAGCGCCAAGCTACCATTTTTTCATTTGTCTTTTTCTAGGCTGATTCTTTTTCTTGAGCCGTCCAATTGAGCCAACCATATATGTTAAAAGCTATAAAAATAGTATAAAGACCGCATTGCGCCCATATACCACGGCTTGCATCAACGCATAGCCAAGCCATATTGCACAAACCCCAGATCAGAAACCCAATTTTCTTACGTTGACTGTTTAAAAGGGTTCCATAAATCGTAACAGCTGTTAAGCACCAGGTAAAAATTGAGAAAGTATCCATTGTTCGCCTTTTTAAAGTGAGAAATTTTCACAAAGATAATACATTGTGGGTTATTTTTAAATAGATTCCTTAAAAAATGTGAATATTATAAAAGACTCTTAAAACCACTACTCAATAATGAATCTTATCCATTTTTTTCATCCAAGCTTCAAAAACCTTGATGGCCTCGTCACGCCCCATTTGTTCCATGGAAACTTGGCGATGATGAAATGGCTTGGCAAGTTCTTGGTAAAAAAACTCATCATCAAAGCCAATAGAAGCAGCATCTTGCCGCGTATTGGCATAATAAATCTTATCAATTCTCGCCCAAAAAGCTGCCGCCAAACACATAGGACATGGCTCACAGCTTGTATATAAAATAGCATTTTTAAGATGAAACGAAGAAACGTGCTTACAAGCTTCTCTAATAGCAATAACCTCAGCATGTGCCGTTGGATCATTTAATGATGTCACCTGATTCCAGCCAGAACCAATGATTTTGTTATCTAAAACAACAACCGCTCCAAAAGGCCCGCCAGCACCTGCTAACATCTTTTCATGGGATAGGCGAACGGCTTGTTGCATTGCCTCTTGATGATGAATGGTCATAGATTTAATAGGGACCTCTATAAACAGGAGCTGAAGTTGGAACAATCATAGGCGGCTCAGAACTTGCATAAGCAGGATTGTAACCCGGAGCTGCCACAGCCGGGAGGTGCGCCGGATAGGAGGCGTATCCATTCACTTGAGAAGCAGGCATTTGAGCCGGATAAGGATTATGCTGCTGAACATATTGTTGAGTAGGGTATACAGGCGCAGCAGCAGGCCTTTGAGGCGAATAAGCTGCGCGATGAGCATTCTTATGCTGTAAATTACTTGGCATACGAGGCTGCGGAACCATAGCCACCCCACCCATTGTTGCATACTGAGGAGAAACGATTCCTTGAGTTCCCTTCACAACGGTTGGCTGATGATGGCCCTGCACGAAGCCGGGTGTGGGCATATGGGATGGGTTAAGGCTTGCCATTTGTGCTTGTCCTTTTGGGTCCCCAATCCCATATAAGTTAACAGCCATCAAAAATCCGCTTAAGAAAAACAACGTACCTAAAAACATTAATGTAATAACAAGACCCAATAAAGATAGTTTATTCATAGCAAAAAATAACTCCTGATCAATCCATTGGCGCTTAAATATAGTTAGAAAAGAAAAACTATCCTGAAAATAGGATTGTCTTGATTTTGTACGTTTAAGGGATGTAGAAAACGACTGATAGGTCCGTTTTCCTCCATCTCGAACAGGATGCAACTCTATAACTGGATCTTTTTCCTTATACAAATGAGAGCTTGAAGAATCTTCTGTGGGCTTTGCCTGAAAATTAAACCACTCCGGCCTAAATTGCTCATAATGACCATAACGGTCTTCTTCTTTCCATGAAGATTGGTGCGCTGCCTTTGATTTTAAAATCACATAAGCTCCTTACAATGCCAATGACATCAGCCCGACATCATCCTATCTTATGTCATTGTACAATCTTTTTACATTAATTTTAACTAATTTTTAATATTTTTGGATAAAATAATATTTATACTCAAGACATTTCAAGTTATCTGGATTGCCACACCCCTAATGGAGTTTATGATAGCAATTATGGTCATAATAGATTTCTTGCATAATCCGTCACTATACCGTCATCCTCGCAGTAAAGAGAAGATCTTAAGGATACTTAGGTATAAGTCCGAACATGGCAGGGATTATGTAAGAAGTCTATTGGATATAAGAAACAAGTGAATAAGGGCCTTCTTGCCTTAAGAGTTCGGTTGTATAGCCAATAGTCTCTAAAGAAAATCTATCTTCTTCACTTATTTCAGAATTATTTTCTTTTTGTGATTCATCCACTTGAAATATGGAATCCTCATTGCTATCTGTATGCGCAGAAGCATCAGTGGGATGAAGTGGATTTACAAAAAGCCGACCCGAACGATGAGGTGCCTTTGTTCTGAAAACACGAACTTTTCCCGCCTCATTTATAACGTAATAGTTGGGAGTATATGACATTTTAGGATCTTGCATCTGATTTTCAGATTTTTCGTCTTCTGGAGAGTAAGAGATCCTTACGTAAGCTGGATATGAGTGTATCGCAGTGTGGTCATCATGATCGCTGCTCCACGCATCTGCATGGACGTTTTCATTTAGAAAAAAAGAAAACAAGCCTAGCGCCAATACAATTTTTCCAACATTAGCAACCATCATACTTCCCCAGATATAACTTATCCTGGGATCAGATTATCACAACAAATATTAACAAAAGGTTACTGGATAATTTTTCTTATATACTGCTCGCACTTGAAGATATCTTTTTTCTATTTCATCTCTTAAACAGTTTTCCTCGTGCTTGAGACACGAGGATCCATGCTATGGACCCCACGGTGGGGCCGTGGGGAAACTAAGGAAAAAAACAGGCATCTTGATTTTTTTTGGGCATATCGCATCATGCGCCAAATATTTTCCTGAGAAAACCATACGACTGGTATTTATTTTTCTAAATCAATAAGGACATCGTCTCTTGAATCAACAGAACAACTCTTATCTAAAGAAACAGAGCCACCCCTGGGTGATTCAAAAAGAACATCCTTACCTGAATCAACAAATTCACTCTTCTGTGAACCATGAATGTATTCTGCGAAATGGTCTGGATATCTTCCTGGCCCTCTATCCGGAGACAAAGAATGACTAGCAACGTAAGAATAAAGAGATTCTAAAAAATGAGAAATGAGAGAAGTGGCACGCCTTGAAAGAGAAGGAGCAGAATCTATATTCACTGCAGCACCATCAGCCGAAGCCGAATTCTGATGCCGACGAAAGTTTCCCTTGGCAGATAACAGATCATCTTCCCCATTGACTGGATAAACCTTAGAACTTGCAAATCCACAAGAACTAGATATCAAAAAAAGAGAGATAAGGAGAAGTGTTTTCATTAATGATTCCAACTTAATAAAAGGCCCCTAAAGATAATATTATTATAAATATGTTTATAATTAGTAAACAAATATCTGAAAATATTCTTATGATAAATAATTTTGTAACAAGATGGACTGTAAATTGAGAAAATTTAATAAGAATAATAAGTTATCTTAAAAACACATGGATCTTTGAATTAAGATTAAGTATGACAAACTTGAGCTATGTAAGCGACCCACTGTTAATCAAAACTTATCAACCCCGACATAATCACGGCACACACAATGATCCAAAGAATTGTCGTGATTTTTGTGGTCAGGATAATTTTCTTTTTCAAGTTTGGCTTTATAGGCGCGCTTGTTGCAAAGCCAGTTTGTGGATTTTCTTCAACCTTAATACCCAATGGCAAAACAGCCATGAACATTACCCACCAAATCATTTGATAAACAATAAACGCGCCCAGTATGTTCATTTCAAATCACTTCGTTCAAGGACATAGAAATACATTGTTTCAGATTTTCCTTTTCGTTCTCCTTGATAACTTTTGACAAATTTCATGCCAAGTTTTTCCATTACTCTTCCGGATGCTAGGTTTAGCGCCGTGTAACGGCCAATAATCCTCTCGATTGGATAATTTTGAAAAATATAGGGTAAAATGCATCGAACTGCTTCGACAGTTATTCCCTTTCCCCAATATTCTTCAGCCAAAACATAAGAAATCTCCATCGTTTTTGAATCTGCCTCAAAAGGCCTGCATCCGACCAAACCAACGACCCAATCTGGACTCCCCAAAAAAGTAATCGCCCAAGGCTCAGGGATCCCCTCTTCGTAATTTTTCAAAAAGAAATTTATGATAACGTCTTTTGTATCTTGGGTCGTCTTATGCGGCTGCCACGTTAGATAACGCGCGACATTAGGATTAACAGAGTAAGAAAAGATAGAATCTGCATCCTCTAAAGTAACAGGCCTTAAAATCAAGCGATCTGTGGCTATCTTAGGCAGCATAAGTATCTTTTTATTCACTCAAAAATTAATTGCCAAACTCAGAAAGCGCTAATGAGTCGGCAAATTGCAGCATTGCCAAACGACGATAAAGACCATCTTGGCAAATTAATTCGGCGTGCGTTCCAACAGCCTTAATCTCACCTTGATCAAGCACAACGATTCGATCTGCATTTAAAACTGTTGCCAAGCGATGCGCGATAACCAGTGTTGTTCGTGTTGCCATCAGATGCTTCAGGCCACTTTGAACCGCTTGTTCGCTTTCAGCGTCAAGAGCATTGGTTGCTTCATCCAGCAATAAAATACTAGGGTCTCTTAAGATTGCCCGAGCAATGGCAATGCGTTGTTTTTGCCCGCCTGACAAACGGACCCCACGCGTTCCAACCAGAGTGTGAATTCCATGGGGCAATGTTGGTAAAAAGTCTTGAATCCTTACAACTTCACCTGCTCTCCAGACTTCTTCTTCTGTGGCATCTGGGCGACCGTATAAAATATTCTCATAAATGGTGGTCGAAAATAGAACAGATTCCTGAGAAACAACGCCTATACGTTCTCTTAATTCTTGAACAGGAACATCTTTTATATCCATGCCATCAACGTAAATTGATCCTGATTGAGGATCATAAAAACGCAGCAACAGTGAAAAGACTGTGCTTTTACCAGCGCCTGATGGCCCAACAATCGCCAGATTTTCACCCGGCGCTATGGATAATGTGAATTTATTTAAAACGGAACGATCTGAATAACTAGGATAAGCAAAGGATACATTGTGCATTGCCAAAATGCCCCGCGAATGACTTGGCAAGGACCGAGAATACGTGGAAGACTGAAGACTAGGACGAAGAGAAAGCAGCTCCATCAATCTTTCTGCAGCCCCGCCTGCGCGCTGCAAATCCCCTAAAAGCTCACTAAAGGAGCCAGCCGATCCCGCAACGACAACCGCATAAAATATAAATGCAGATAAATCACCAACACTCATATAATGATCAGCAACTTCTTCGGTCCCCAGCCATAAAACAATGCTAATGGCTGAAAAAACAAGAATCATAACAACTGCAGCCATTAAAGCTCGCGCTTTGCTACGCCGAGCGGCCGCTATAAATGCGTTTTCTGAATAATTCCTAAACATCAACCGATCAATCGGTTCATGCGTAAAAGCTTGAACCGTTCGAATTTGATTCAAACATTCATCAATATACCCGCCAATATCAGCGAGGCGATCCTGAGAAACCTTAGAATGGGTACGCACTTTTCGGCCGAGCAGAATAATCGGAACAATAACAATCGGCACCACTGCCAAGCAGTAAAGGCTGAGTTTCGCTGAGATGGTAATCATCATCACAAGACCACCCGTCAGTAATAAAATATTACGGATAGCAATAGCAACCGACGTCCCTACCAGAATCTGAATCAGGCTTGTATCGGTTGTAAGCCTGGATATCAGCTCCCCCACTCTGATTTGTTCATAAAAGCTAATGTCAAGGGTAAGAACATGCGCAAAAACATCTTTACGCAAATCCGTCGCAACCCGTTCACCAAGCCAAGAAACATAATAAACTCGGCCAAAACTACCAATCGCAAGTAGCACAACAGCAATCAAAAGTCCTAACAGCATAATTATGGATTGGTCAGGTGATTGATGAATAAATCCTTGATCGATTAAATACCGAAGACCAGTTCCAAACATCAAAACCATCGATGATGCTAAAATCAGCGAAAAAAACGCCAAGAAAATCTGAAATCGATAGGGGGCTAAGTAATGCTTAAGAAGCTTAAACTCTCGAATCGCCTGCCAAGATGATGTATTTGCCGCCGGCCTTTTCTCTTGAACAAGAGAATCATATTCACTTTTTTCACGCATTAGAAATCCACACGATAACCAAGCTGATCTTTAAACTCGGTTTTGAGTAACATCTTTAAATTTATATCCATACGGGTAGACTGCCAATTTTCTTCTTTATAGTCAAAATGATGAGCCCCTGAAAATGGAGAGGATAGCCAAAGCTGATTTGTAACACCGTGAAAATTTATCAAATATTGCTGACCATCAGACAGATAGATTTCTAGGGCCTTACCATCGTAATCAATTTCAAAATCAAGTTCGTCTAGAGCCTCTAAGGCGTCAGCAATCGATTCCATCGTTTTAGAGGCTTGCACTTGATAAGAGGGGCTAATTACTTTCATTTTATCCAACTTAAAGCGGATGGTGGAGCCGAGGGGAATCGAACCCCTGACCTCTACAATGCCATTGTAGCGCTCTCCCAACTGAGCTACGACCCCATAAGGTGTTTGAAGTTACTGTACCTCCATTCAAGGATTTGTGGCAAGAGGAAAGAGAATAGGGTTCTCTGCATGAAGTAAGTTCATTTTACGTAAGAGAAGATAGAAAACTCGAAATTTTCAAAATTAATATCGCTTAACCCAATTCAGTCCTATACCAGAGCTTTGATCACCTCCAACGTCAACATCTACATTCAAGTTATTGCCAATACCTGCCTCAAGAGTTGCCTTACTAGTGCCGGTGCTAACTCCTTGATCAATAGATACCCTTACATTGCCGAACTCTTTGCCAATACTTAACGCTTGTCCACCAGATGTATCATAAGAGTCATATTTTTTACTTTCTTTAAGTTCCAACGTATCCAAACCAAAAGAAGAACGAATCTTATCCATAACGTTCAGTCCTTTTTGCCCATTCATGGTTGCTGCAGCACTTGCGAGTTGCAAGCTTTGACTAATTGAGATACTACCAACAGATTTTCCAAATAATAAGCGGGACAAGATCTCTTCTTCGGGATAAGCTGGTATTGACATAAAGGTAAATCTTGGATTAGAAGCTCGTCCCTCAATAACCAAAGTTACGGTTGTATCACCATCCACTTCACGAACGGCTTTTATAAAAAGAAGGGGATCGTTTTTAACATGAGTATCATAAACAATCTTTCCTTCTTTAAGTTTCAGGGTTTTACCAAAAATATCAAGTTTACCGTTTTCAAGTGTAATGATTCCGGTAAGCTGAGTATCCAACAAACTTCCAACCACAGTCATCCCGCCCTTCCAGCTGCTTTCAAGGCCAAAACCAATAATATTAAAATCGCTTGGTGTGATTAATTTTAGCTCTATGGGCAAAATCTCTTTAGGTTTTTCTTCTTGATTGCTCGTTTCTTTGGATGTTTCTTGGTGATTTGGGTTCATAATGAGAATAGTTGGAATTTCTGAACTTGCAGCTTCTTCCAAAAATAGACTTGCAGATACAAGCGTTACATCTCCTGTGATTTTGGCTTTTTCTCCTTCACCCTTTAAATACAAAGATCCAGAGGCTTTTCCAACAAAGCTATCGCTTTGGGCAATTTTAAAATCTTTCAAATCTAATCCAATATCCACATAAGGAACTGCCCATGATTTTAAATGAATTGATCCTTTCCCCGTTAAAATCCCTTTTTCAGAAGAATCATAATTTCCATCGTGAGCCGTCAGAGAGGTTACAACAAGGTCTGATCCTTTTGCCTTCATGTTTAAATTTATATCGTGAATTAACGTTCCATAATCAGAAAGTTCATAAAGACCACTATTAATATTTAAGGTTCCATTTAAATTAGGTTTTTCAATTGTTCCATGAATTCCAAGGTCTGTCGTTAAAACGCCATTAATTCGATCGCCGTTGGTTAAAAAGGCAGAAAAAACTCCTAAATATAAAGAACCTTTTGTTGTGACCTGAATTTCACTGGTTGGCAGAATATAACCATTTTGAGTATTAATTTTACCATCAGCAAGAAGAGTTAATGTTGGCCCGCCGTGACATTCCAATTTCCATTTTAGGGCATCCATTCTCCAATCAAAATTTATCTCAGCGTTAAGGGCTTCAAAACCCTTGATTTGTTGTTCGGTAAAAGATGAATAAGAAAGTGATGAAACGTTTATCTGACCCATTAAAGTGGGGAATGATTGATCTCCACTAACGTCAATGCGGCCCGATAGCCCTCCATGCAGAGACGACCCATTATCAAACATTTGAATCAAAGAAAATGGAATGTTATCGAAAGAAACGTGTCCTTTCCATGGTGATGAAGTTGTCGAGGACGTTTGCCATTGAAGTTTCTGGGCTATTATCTTTCCTTCATTTAGCGCTAATGCAAATGATTCTAACTTTCCTGTCGCAAAATCAACTGTACATGGATTTTTAAGGGTTATTTTGTGGTTTTCGGGGGTGAAATTAAACTCTTTCAAAGTTACAATAGTATTCACAAGATCAATTTGCCCTCGTGAAGACAGAATTTTATGTGGAGGTTTATTATTTTTTAGCCGCTTTCGACCGGTAGCTTGCAATTGATACTCACCCTTACCTGAAATTAAAGTAACGGAAAGATCAGCCCCTGAAAAATAAAGACCACCCAGTTTCAAATCTTTTACCGAACCTGTTATTTTTCCGGAAAGAGTGTGATCTAAATTTGCCTCAAGATGAAGAGGCGTTCCCACATCTTGGCAAGGATACAAGTCTTTAAGATCGGCAATAAGGTTGATATCGGCAGTCTTCGAATTTGTATAATAACGGACTTTTGCCCCGATTCTGTTCTCCCCTCCCTTCAGATCCGCATTAAATAACCACAGATCGTGAGATTCGAGATTTCCCTTAATAAGTACCTCTTTAATATGAAGGGGAACAGGCGATGAAGAAGTAATTTTCGTTAAAAGAGTTGGTTTTTGCAAAGAACCAGAAAGTGTTGTTTCAAGCAAAACAGGAGCTTGTTTGTCATCTAGAACAGACATATTGGAAAGAGAAGCTGTAAATTTTCCCTTTAATTCAGCCTTGGAGATCTGAGCCGCCCCTTCAAGATGATGGCCTTTGTCAGTTGCAAGAGTTATCTTTTCCAAAAGAATATCCTCTGGCTTTTCAAAATTAGCCTTGATTGTCCATTCAAATTGTTTACCCAATCTATCTTCTAGCCAGGAAATCCCTTGGAGATCTTTGGTTGCTCCCTTGCATTCTACAGTTTTTTGTTTAAGATTAACTTCAGCTGTACTTGAAAAGCTGATCAAAGGTTTATCGTTTGCACCTTGATCAGAAAAAATAGATAAGTTTGTATTGATAGCCAATTGATCTGGAACAGAAAGAACTTTGGGGGCAATCAAAGCATCCCCTTGAACGTGGAAGGAACCCTCTTGAAATAATCTAAAGAAAGTGACCCAAAAACCATCTTTCTTTTTATTATCAACCGTTGCTTCTAACGTATATGGTTTTTGGTTGGTAAGAAATAATTGCGCGTTTATTTTGGCAATTTTCTCTTTTTGCTCAGCCTGAACACCAATTTTACCCCATTCACTATGAGCAAAAAGAAAGCTTAAGTTTCCATCTGTTTCAGCTTTTAATGAGTCGGTTTTAATGTCGCCTTCTATCTGAATATTGCCCTCGGGGATAGAAGTTTTCTCTTTTAACAAAGCTGAGAATATCCCGGAAGGAATTTCATTTCCCCTAAAATGAATAGAGATTCCTTTTTTATAGGTTTGCACTTGTGAAACAAAAGTTGTTGAAACCTTTCCATCCGTTGAGCTTGAAAGTTCTAGGTCCTGTCCGCCTTGGGTATTAGGCTGCAACTTTAGACTTCCTTCGTAAGGGCGTCCAAGAATCTGAGGAGCAATTAAAATTTGACCAACTTTAAAGGACTGAACAAGAGTTTGTGTAATAACGAGTGGCAGAATTTCTGGCAAAGAAATATCTATCGTATTTTCAAATGAAGGAATCCGCTGCAAATTTAATCTCTTTAGTTTAAAAAACTTAACCTTAAAAGGTAAAAATTTAACTGAGACCTTTAAGTCGTCTAGCTCAAGCCAAGATCCTTCAGAGTCCTTAAAAGAGATTTTTTGGGCTTTCAATGAAAAAGGGAAGAAACCTTTTATTCTCTCTGCAACAATCTTGTGCTTAGGCTCATTCAGGGCATACTCAAGAGTTTTCTCGAGGATCATTTTTTTAACAAGAGGAATTTGGAGAGCCAAAAGCAAAAGGCTAATGCAAAAGATTAGACCAAGAATGGCTCTGCTAAAAAGTTTCAAAAAATTCAATCTCTCTCTTATGGACCCTCTCTCACTATAGCAGAAGGGATTCAGTTTGTGCTTGAAAAGACAACAGATGGCGATTAATCACCTAATCTAATAAAAAACCTAATTCCATGAAATTTGCACTTCTAAAAGACATATTTCATGGAAAATGGCTTTCTCGGTTTGTAAACCAAAAGTATATAGACCTTTGGAAACGAGGTCGTTATTATCACAATAATGTAAAAAAAGGAAAAACTTAAAATGCAAGGGCCTGAAATTCAACGAATGATCCAGCTTTTAAGCCGCTTGCCCGGACTGGGTCCAAGATCAGGCCGAAGAGTGGCGTTGCATCTTTTAAAAAAGAGAGAGCTGCTTTTAAAACCACTTATCGAGGCCTTAGATGATGCAAATTCAAAAATCAAAACATGCCATGAATGCTTTAACTTAGATACTTGTGATCCCTGTAGTATTTGTGAAGATTTTAAACGCGAACAAACCCAATTATGTGTGGTTGCAGATGTAGCTGATTTATGGGCCTTGGAACGATCTCAGGTGTTTAGAGGGCGATACCATATCTTGGGCGGTGTCTTGTCGGCACTTGAAGGAATAGGGCCCGGTCAACTAACCATCGAACCATTACTTCGCCGCGTTGAACAACATAAAATCCAAGAGGTAGTGATTGCATTAAATGCAACTGTTGACGGCCAAACAACCCTTTATTATTTAGCCGAAAGATTGCAGTCCTTTCATGTAAAAATCTCATCTCTTGCCCATGGCGTACCGATTGGCGGTGAACTGGACTACCTAGATGATGGAACGCTATCAACAGCCTTTATGGAGAGACGGAGTTTATAAAAAACAATGTCACTTGTTCAAACTCAAGTCCTACGCTCTAATATTGCTGTTGTTAGATTAGCAAATCCTGAGCGTTTGAACGTTTTATCAAAAATGCTTATTACCGAATTAAATACCTCTTTGGATAATTTAGAAAATAACGAGGCAATAAAATGCATCATTATAACTGGGACTGGCGAGGTATTTTCTGGGGGGGCGGATTTAAAAGAATTACAAAATGCACCTTTAGACGGAAAATTGGAAAATGACTTTATTGAACCCTGGCAGCGTTTGTCTTTGATAACCAAGCCAGTCATTGCTGCTGTTAACGGTTATGCTTTGGGCGGAGGGCTTGAATTAGCCTTGATGGCAGATTTAATCATTGCTTCAAAAAGCGCCCAATTTGGACAGCCGGAAGTTAAGCTATCCTTACTGCCAGGTGGTGGCGGAACTCAGCGTTTAACACGTTTAATTGGAAAAGCGAAAACCATGGAACTTTGTCTAACAGGAGAATCCATATCTGCTGAAGAGGCCTTAAAATGCGGACTTGTGAACGCAGTTGCTGAGCATGCGGATCTTATGCGAACTGCTCTAAAAATGGCTGAGAAAATTTCAGTTCATTCGCTGGCCATTTTAAAAATGATTAAAAAGGCAATTACCAGCGGAATGGAAATGCGCTTAAAAGAAGGACTGAAAATAGAAAGGGAGTTATTTTGGAAAGCTTGCCATGAAGGCAGTTATCAAGAAGCAATTAGCGCCTTTTTAAACAAACGCTAATTGTTCTTAAAAAAGTTAATTTTGGCAGCAAGTGCATCTGTGAACAACAATTGCCAAAACAACAGCGATAAGATGCGCAACCGCGAAAAGCCATAATTGTTCAACAGCCCAGCCGCCATGGAAAACAGCAACGCCAAGGCTTCTAGCGATGTTTACAGAAGTATTGGTTACAGGAATGCTGACCAAGTGAATTGCTGTTAAAGTCAGACCAACGGTGACACCGGTAAATTGTGCCGGGAAATTTTTTTGGGTTGTTGAAAGAATCACAAACAACAACACTGCCGTCATAACCACCTCGGTTATTAGGCAAGAAATCATATTGTATCCTTTTGGAGAATGTTCAGCAAAGCCGTTCAATGCAAAACCTTGATGAATATCAAACCCTGCTTTACCGCTTGCAATCATATAAATAATAAAACCACCCAAAATAGCCCCAAAGCATTGGGCAACGATATAGCCTATAACATTTGAAGATGGAAATTTGTTACTAAACGCCAGGCATAGCGTCACAGCCGGGTTTAGATGACAACCGGAAATAGGGCCAAGACAGTAAGCTAAGAAAAGCAACGCTGTTCCAAAGGCAAGCGCAACACCTACAAAACCAACATCTGCGCCAGCAAAGACCGCACAACCGCAGCCCATTAATACCAAAAGGCACGTACCAATAAATTCTGACAAATAACGTGTAAGGGGATTAGCACTCATTATCTTCTCCAATTTTATTAAAATTTGATCAATATAATGATATTGTTCATTAAGAAATTATTAAAGTAAAGAGGAAAAGAATTTTTGGTTCTTAGCCAAGCTATACATCAAGTCATGCACTCCGCTATTTTGGTACACGGAGTATTTTTCTTTAAATTCCGAGTCACCAAACAACAAAGTGCAATCATAACTGCTAGGAATGAAAAGGCTAGCGCGTAATCTTCACTTTTGTAAAGGTGATTACCATGAACATCAAGATCTCCTTTCCACAAGAAACGATCTAAAATTAAACCAACGCTTTGCTGCGCTAAGGCCCCACCAATCATATTGACAGTATTGGTGATACCAAGGGTTATTCCTGTTCTTCCCTTTGGAGCGTATAAGATAACACCTGTAAAACAAAGCATCTCAGCTCCGCCAAAAGCACCAAGCAATAAAATTAAAACGGTAATGCCCATAACTGGCAATTGAGGAGCCATAAGAATACAGGCGAATGCGAAAAAGATTCCGTAGGTACATACACGAATTGAGCGGTTCAAGACATTGTATTTTTCACTGAGCCAAGGCAGCAACAGGCTGCCAATACAAAGCCCAATATACATGGTCATGCTCACCTCAGCAGCATCTCCTCTAGCAAAGCCATATTTCGCCATTAGATAAGCAACACCCCATAAATCAGCAAGAACAGATAAAGGGGTATAAAGACCCACCGCCAAAATGGCATAGACAATCACCATCGGCGTCGAAAGAATTTCTTTCATAACCTGAATGATACTTGGTTTTTCCTCATGAATACTTTCAGTTTTATGGGAAATGGTGGGAGATTTTAAAAGAAAAATTGTTAATAGCAGAACACCAATCCCAACAATAAGCGTCAAAAGAAGGGCATGCCTCCAACCAAAAAGATCCATGGCAATACTGAGTGGTTTACCGGCGACTAAGGCGCCAACAACCCCCAGTGTTAGAGTGGCTCCATTTAAAAATCCCCGTTTTCCGGGAGGCAAAAAATCAGCGACAATTTTTAAAGTGCACATGAATGCACAAGCGGATCCTATGCCCATCAAAATACGGCTAAGATAGGCTAGGTATAAATTATGAGTAAAAACAATTAACCCGGTTCCTGCTAAGCATATTAAAATAGAAAGAATGACTGTTTTTTTAACGCCTATTTTATCAACAAGCAGACCCACTGGAATTTGCAAAAGAGAATAAGCATAAAGATAAAAAGCACCAAAATATGAAAACTGTTCAGCATTGATTGAAAAATCGCCGCGAAGCTCATTAACCATAACTCCAGGAAAAACCCGAAGAATGTATTGATAGAAAAAGAACAAGGATAAAATTGCCCAGGCAACATATCCTGTTCTTAAGTTTTTAGTTTGATTGGGTGACAATGAAACAAAGGACACCACTAGGTACTCCTGGCTACAAAAACGCACGTGGTAATTTTATTAACAATAAGAAACTTATTAAACTAACCAAGCTCAATAGATCAACGGTTGGAGCGTGATACGTTACCACGGTCGTTTGTAAAGGAAACAAGGAGTCTTTAAATATAAACTTTGTATCATAGTTTAAAAATAAAAATAATATTAACAAAGGTCAACTGAAAATTAGATTCCCTTCAACTTGATCAGCAAAGTTCCATATAGACGAATCTATGGAAACCCTGTTAGATTCAGGAAATTCTATAATAATCAGGAGTCATAATAATGAGCCAATCCCAAGATCAAGATGGCGTTTTGCCGTTTGTTATCAGAGGTCAGTATATAAAAGACCTTTCCTTTGAAAATCCTAATCCATTAAAGCACCTTACAGAAGAAACCGATAAAAAACCGAATATCTCGGTCGACATTCAAGCTAAAGCAGGAAACATTGGGGAAAATACGTTTGAAGTTGTTTTGGAAATTCAAATCGATGCAAAACGCGATGATGAACAAATGTTTTTAGTAGAGCTGAGTTATGCCGGCATCGTCACTCTTGGAAATGTTTCCGAAGAACATATAGAACCCTTATTAATGATTCACTGCCCGTCTCTGTTGTTCCCATTTGCGCGCAATATAATTGCTGACGCCGTTCGTGATGGTGGATTTGCCCCACTCATGTTAGCGCCTGTGGATTTTGCCTATCTCTATCAACAACAAAAAGCCGGTGCCCAACAAAAAGTCAATTAACTTAGATTAACAGGGATGCAATTAGCGCACCCCTGCCTTTGTTTTGGCTACATTAATAGCGTCAATTCGTGTTTTTTGCGCCGTTAACGCCTCCGCTCTGCCTTGGAGCCAACCTGATAACTCATGAACCGCCGTGCCAGACGCAACCAATATTGGTCCCATGGTATGCTCACCTGAAACTGTAAAGCCCATACCGACCAGAGCTAAAGGAATACCTATAAAATTAAAAGTTTTTGCAAAGAAACCATCCAAACATGAACCATATTTTAAATAACTTTGATAAAGTTCACTAGTTGCAAAAAATTCATCACTTAATGCTTGTATTTCAGCAGTACTTAGATTTTCTGACTTAGCTTTTGTGACATGATCGTCAAGCTTTTGTTCAATAAGCGCAGCTCTTTGTTGAGAAGAACTAAAAAATATTGCGCCTGCTTGTTTAGCGGCACCGCCAATTCCTAAAAGAGGGGCGCTGACATGCGATGAACCTAACTCTACAGCCACAATACTTCCTGCTGTTATCATTCCATATCCAGCAAGAGATAAAAATGACCCTAACAATGTTTCATATATAGGAAGGCATGACAGGCACTTGCTAACTTTAGGAGCAGAAGTAACGACAGGAGAAGTTGAGGTTATATTAGTTTCTACATCTGTTGCTCGAACAGAATGCATAGGGGACAATGAAAGTGTCCCGTCTCCTTTTTCTAAATCCTTCTCCATACCTTGTGAGGAATTCATCAGAAAAAGGTAAAAGATCCACAATAGAAAAAAGCGTCCTATCTTCATCGACTCAGCCCTTGCTTGATACTTGCATCACTTAATTATGTTAGGCAGTAATTATTAAAAAATTATTTATTGAGAAAAAGAAATTTATAAACCCCATTGCCCTTCGCAAAATAAGGACGTAAGGTTAACGTAATGAAAAAGATTCTTTTTTTTACCTGTTGTATTTCAAAAACCGGGTCACCACGCTGCGCCCGCGGTGACGTCGTTCACCGTCATCGCGAGAAGCCAAAATCAACGCAGGAATCCGGAAGAATTATTATTCTCACCTTGTTTGAGCGTTAATTGTGTTAAGCAAATTATTATTCTTTCAGAATTGGCATCCATTAGGACGTAAATTAGCCATTCTGATCCTTGCCAAAATAATAATTCTTTGGGTTTTTTTCCGTCTTGCCCCTGTTCAAAAACAAACTATAACTCCAACTGCCTTGTCACAAAAATTGGTAAATCATGATTGATCCAACCGTTGTTCTTTTGTCCCGTCTACAATTTGGCTTAACAGCCATGTACCACTTTTTATTTGTGCCATTGACCCTTGGTCTTTCGCTTTTGATTGCGATCATGGAAAGTGTCTATGTGATGACCAATCGTCCCATTTGGAAACAAATGACTAAATTCTGGGGACTTTTGTTTGGTATTAATTTTGCTATGGGGGTTGCAACAGGCATTACCCTTGAATTTCAATTTGGCACCAACTGGGCCTATTATTCGCATTATGTTGGTGACATTTTCGGTTCTCTGCTTGCAATCGAGGGGTTAATGGCCTTTTTCTTAGAGGCTACTTTTATTGGTTTATTTTTCTTTGGCTGGAATAAATTATCTAAAATTGGGCACTTAACTGCGACGTGGATGGTTGCCATTGGCAGTAATTTTTCAGCCTTATGGATTTTAATTGCTAATGCCTGGATGCAAAATCCAGTCGGTGCAGCCTTTAATCCTGATACCATGCGAATGGAATTAACTTCGTTTTACGAAATATTTTTTAATCCCGTTGCTCAATCCAAAGTCGTTCATACGGTTAGCGCCGGCTATGTCACTGGGGCCATCTTTGTGTTTGGTGTCAGTGCATTTTACCTATTAAGGGGGCGTCATCTTGAACTTGCTAAACGGTCCATGACGGTTGCCGCAAGTTTTGGATTAGCTGCTGCTTTATCAGTTGTTGTCTTAGGCGATGAAAGCGGTTATACAGCCTCCCAAAACCAGAAAATGAAGGTAGCCGCTATCGAAGCCATGTGGGAAACGGAACCCGCCCCTGCAGGTTTTGTGGTTTTTGGAATTCCTGATATTGATCATCACAAAACTCATTATGAGGTCAAGGTTCCATGGGTATTAGGGTTAATCGCTACACGTTCCTTAGATCAAGAAATTCCAGGCATCCAAGATTTGGTAAAAATTGCCGAACAGCGAATTCGCACAGGCCTTTTGGCCTATAAAGCTCTAAAGGACCTTCGAAGTGATCTTCACAATCAAAGTGCTCGTCAAGTTTTCCAGGAGCATTCAAAGGATCTAGGTTATGCTCTTTTATTAAAACGATATCATGACCCTGTTTTAGGGGCGAATGATGAGCAGATCAAAATGGCTGCAAATTCAACCATCCCGAATGTCCCCTGGTTATTTTGGTCGTTCCGTTTGATGGTTGGGTTTGGCCTTTTCTTTATAGGCTTCTTTGCATTTGCCTTTTACCTTTCTGCTCGCAGGCGCTTTGAAAAGCATCGGTGGTTCTTAAGGCTTGCTATTATTAGTTTACCCTTTCCATGGATAGCCGCGGAACTGGGATGGTTTGTGGCAGAGCACGGTCGTCAACCTTGGGCGATTGAAGGAGTCCTTCCGACATTCTGCGCGGCTTCTGCTGTGAATGCCAGTTCTGTATGGTTTACCTTGATTGGTTTTGTTGCGTTTTACACAACTCTTGCCATTGTTGATGTATTCTTAATGGTGAAATACATCAAACTGGGTCCGGATGGGGCCTTGAAAACTCATTAGATCTACCGCATAAACTCTATTCGTCATACTCGGACCTTTCTGTGATCCGAGTATCAGACCCTCGTTTCGCGCACGAAGATGACGCTATGGTGATGTGTTATGAAAGAAATCTATTAAAATCTATCTTCGTAATATTTCATCAAAAATTCATTTAATAGTCTGACGCCAAAAGCAGAGGCGCCTTTGCCAACTAATGGTTTGTCTTTCTTTTCCCAGGCCATACCTGCTATATCCAAATGCGCCCAAGGAACGTTATTGACAAATCGTTGCAAGAATTGGGCTGCAGTAATACTGCCAGCACCGCGGCCTGAGCCTGTATTTTTAACATCCGCAATGTCTGAATCGATGTCCTTGTCATAAGAATCACCCATCGGTAAACGCCACAGTTTTTCACCAACGCTATTACCGGCATCTGTTAATTTACGGGAAAGCTCGTCATTATTGGAAAACAAACCCGCGTATTCCCAGCCAAGCGCTACGGAGATTGCCCCTGTTAAGGTTGCAAGGTCAATCATCGCTTGAGGTTTAAAACGATCTTGAGCGTACCATAAGGCATCTGCCAAAACCAATCGCCCTTCGGCATCGGTATTGATAACTTCGATCGTTTGGCCAGACATGGATGTCACAACATCGGCTGGGCGCTGAGCTGACCCAGATGGCATGTTTTCAACCATGCCCATGATACCAACCGCATTGACTTTGGCACCACGAAGCGCAAGCGCTTTGAACAATCCCAGCACAACACCAGATCCTGCCATGTCATATTTCATATCCTCCATACCATTTGAGGGTTTTATGGAAATACCACCGGTGTCAAACGTTACGCCTTTACCAACAAAGGCAACAGGCGGCTCGCCCTTTGGGCCATGCATCCATTCCAAGACAATCAATTTTGATTCCCGAATGCTGCCTTGCCCCACGCCCAAAAGTGCGCCCATTCCCAGCTTTTTCATGTGTTTCTCATCAAGAACCTCAACGCCCACTTTGAGACGCTTAAGCTCAGAGGCGATTTCAGCCATTGATTCAGGATAAAGAATATTTGGCGGCTCAGAAACGACGTGACGAGTCAGAGCAACGCCTTCGGCAACGTGCTTCAAGGGTTCAAATGCTTTTTCCGAAGCCGCAGGTTCCGGCGTTATAAAAATAAGTTCTTTTAATGAAGATTCTTCTTTTTTCTTGGTTTTGTATTTGTCAAATTTCCAAGATCGAAGATTCATTCCGGCCGCAACATTAGCCACCATCTCGGGCAACTGCCTTATTTTATCATCCATAATGTCAACAATTACTTGAACATCTTGGCATTTGCTCAGTGCTGCTATAATCTTGCCGCCTAATTGCTGAAAATCAAGCGGTGATGATCCTTTTGGATTTCCAAGACCGACAAGTAAAACTTGACTGTTTGAAATGCCATGTGGAGCAAGAATCGAAAGAATTTCATCCTTTTTTCCAGTAAATGAGCTCTTTTCAATAGCTCTCTTAAGTGTTCCTTGAATTTGTGAATCAATGATCTGGGCTGATCTGGTTAAGACCTTTTCCTCAAAAACACCAAGCACCAATGTGCCGTTGGATTCTCCAAGAATCTTTTGAAATGAAATCTGCATAGGACCTACATACGTAAAAAGAAACTAAGTTTGATTATATATTGACTGTCCATGCAGGCAAAGGGATTTCATTGAAATTAAAACAATAAAAAGATACAAAAGAGTAAGTTACAATCTTACATATGCACGTCATGCGCGAAATTATTCTGGATACGGAAACAACCGGCCTGAGCCCAGCTCAAGGGCATCGCATTATTGAAATTGGTTGTATTGAGCTTTTTAATCATCTTCCAACCGGACAATCCTTTCACGCCTATATCAATCCGGAACGTGATGTGCCGGAAATTTCAACAAAAATTACGGGATTGACTACTGAGTTTTTAAAATCTCATCCGATTTTTGAAAAGGTAGTTCATGACTTTCTAGCATTTATTGGCGAGGACCCACTGGTTATTCATAATGCTGATTTTGACATGGCATTTTTAAATGCCGAATTGGAACGTGTCAAATTACCAGTTCTGCCCAAATCGAGAGCCATTGATACTCTTTATATGGCACGTCAAAAATTCCCAGGCTCACCCGCCAGTTTAGATGCTTTATGCAAAAGGTTTAATGTAGATCTATCAAAACGTGACAAACACGGAGCTTTACTTGACTCTGAACTTTTAGCCCAAGTGTATTTAGAACTTTTAGGAGGTAGGCAGCGTTCCTTGGGATTAATTGAAACTCAAGAGGAAACTTTAATTGAAATTGAAGAGATCACAACAGTTTATCCTGTTCGAGTTTTTGAGATTAGTGAAGAAGAAAAATCTAAACATCGAGAATTTCTTTCGCAACTCAAATCCCCTTTGTGGGCTAATATTCTTGGAAACTGAAGGGGAGTTTTTTTAAACCCGAAATGTGCTGATTGATCCAGTAATCGTCATACAACGTCAAAGATACCGTGAGGTCTAAAATAGAATAGTAACTCTATAATTTAACTTTGGTCACTAACATATGCTTAAGATTATCTCAGGCCGTTTTCGGCAAAAGCGGCTTTATTTGCCCAATGAAAAAACAACTCGTCCGACAATGGATAGAGTAAGAGAGGCAATATTCAATATCTTATTGCATCAATATCATATCCATTTTGATCAAATCACAGTCCTTGATGCCTTTGCAGGTTCAGGGGCCATGGGCCTTGAAAGTTTGTCCAGGGGTGCAAAGTATATTTATTTTGTAGAACAAGACGTAAATGTAAGAACAGTTTTGCAAAAGAATATAGAGCTTATTTTGAGCGAGAAACAAACAACAATTTTTAAAATGGATGTTTTAAAATTAGGGAAAGCTTCGAATCCAGTTGATTTGGTTTTTCTGGACCCGCCATATAAATCAGACCTTATACAACCTGTCTGTCTTCATTTATACAAGCAAGGCTGGGTTCAGAAAAAAACATTGCTTTGTATTGAATCCGCCTCGAAAAATATACCCGTTTCTATTCCTTTGTTTAACCAGCTTGAACAGAGGATTTACGGTCATTCTGGCATTAGCTTTTGGAAACTTGAGGTAGATCCGACAGCGATGTCACGGGTTGCGTTGTAGGCGCCAATGAATTTTGAGTGCTGATCGCTTCAACACTCCAAGCCCTTTTTTCTGGATTAAAAGTATAAACCTCAGGCAAACCATCGTGACGACTGTAAGAAATAGATTGAGTTTGCGGAACCTGAGCAAAGATCGGCAAAGAATCAATGCCAAACTCAACTCCATAGTTTTTAAAAACAAGCGAGAAGTCTTTTTGTTCCATCAAAGTGGGAATTAGATCGATTAAATCTTGTAAGGATGAAATATTTTTTTCATTGATTTTTGTTAAACAAACAAGAGTTGACGAAGATCTGGGCAACATGGGTAAGCTCTCAAAGAAACTACTACCCGGCCTGATATTAGTAATGAAAACACGATGGTCGCGCGCTCCGGTGCGTCTTATGATGGCATCATCAGCTTCGTAGAAAAATGCCCCTCCAAACTGAAGAATCTTTTTAATTTTACGCTGATGAAGATCATATGTTTTGACCTTTAAGGCCATAACTTTTCCGCGACGTATAACTGTAATCTCAATTTCTTCATTTTGCTTTGTAAGAGCAGCTTCATTGATAATTTTATCAAAAAGGTAAAGGTTAGGACCAATTTCTGCGTCATTCACATGTGTCACCACATCACCAACCTCAAATACCGTCTCTGCTGGCGAGGAGACCAAGATACTGGTAATTACAAGGATTCTATTAAAAGAGTTAGGGAATTTTTGTCTGTATTTATCCGCGATGTCATTTGGAAAATTATAAAAACGCACATAATCATCAAGAGACGAATATTTTAAAATAATACCACATGAATGCCTGCTTGGTATCTTTCCTTCATGAATGGCTTTGAGAGCATCAACTGCATACGAAATAGGCAGAGCAAAAGCGCTGGTGACGCCATCCGAAGCATGAACAAGTCCAATAGCTTGATTAGATTGCGTAAATACCGGAGACCCACTGGCCCCTCCTTGTGCATTTAAACTGATTCTAAAAACCTGATTGGGCAGTAAATCCATGGCTTCAAAAGGATTAGCAATCATGCCGGATTGCGGTGAAAAAGGTTTATTTTCATTTTTACCAATCATATAAACCTGCTCACCGACTGCAACTTCACGATTATCAATTGGAATTTCTGCGGGTAATTTATCGATATCTTCTTCGCGTACCTTTAAGAAAGCAAAGTCGTGCCAAGGATCAACATACAAAAGATTGGCCCTAATTTCACGTCCGTTAAAAAGAGTGATTTCATAATAAGGAACGACTTTATCAACGCCAACAACATGGGCATTGGTTAAAAGAATCCCGTTTTTTTTATCGATAATGCTTCCTGTGCCAGACGTTGTGCCTTCTGAATTATAGGCAGCAACCGTGGAACGCGTCTTGATACTAACAATATAGGGACGAGAAATAGTGACCTGGTCTTGGGTCACTGCCTGCAGAGAGGCGGACATAAACAAAAAAGAGCACGAAAAGAGCACAAAAAAACGGAGCATTTGTAACTAAGTTTCCTTTTGAGAAATACGCTTTGTCTACAAGTACCCCGTTTTAAGGAGAAAAATCTAGATACTATTTTATCTTTGTTTCTTTAAACGCAACATGCTTACGAACAACAGGGTCGTATTTTTTTAATTCCATCTTTTCTGGCTTTTTACGTGGGTTTTTTTTCGTAACGTAGAAAAACCCAGTGTCAGCTGTGCTAAGAAGTTTAATTTTAATTACTGCGGATTTTGCCATTTTTACAAACTTTCATTTAAAAACTTGTTGTTATCCTATCAAATTACCAACAAGCTTTTCAATATATTTCTAAAACAAATTGTGATTAAAAGGAAATTGGAGCGGGCGAAGGGATTCGAACCCTCGACCCCAACCTTGGCAAGGTTGTGCTCTACCCCTGAGCTACGCCCGCTTAATTCAGCGACTCCTAGGACATATTAGCCATTCCGTTATTTTTTGCAAGCTTTTTTGTGATTTGTTTTATAATTCTTGGTGACTGACTCTAAATGAAAATTTATGACTTGTTTTATCCATCGAAAACGCTATACACGGAGAAAATAAAACCCCGGCCAACACATAAACGATACTTTTTATTATTGATTTACAGTTTTTGACCATCTTCATTTTTTTGTTTTTTACTAGTCTTTATTTCAGGAGAATTCTCCTTACGCTAATGTGCTAACTGCCAGAGAAGGACTTTTAGTTGTTAGATTCCAGTATTAAATATAAACTTTTTGCTTGCCACACCATCTCCCAGTGTTCTTGGCTGAGGTCTTAATTCCCAGATACTTCTTGTCTTTCTGTGTCTAGCTTTATACCTTTTAAGAAAATCTCTTGCTTCTTGCAAATAATCATTCACTGACATTTCCCATGCTGTTGCGCCTCTGGTAAAAGCGTCTTTCCATTCTTGACTAGCACCGGAAGGCCAATGTGTTTCAGATTCTACGGCTAAAGGAGGAGCTGATGCTGCCGCAATATCGCCTGTTCCGCTATCAGCATCTGATTCGTCATCACCGGTTTCTTCTGTATCACTTTCAACTTTGGGGATATGTGAACCGGCCGGATTCTTTGCTTTTTTTTGCACAGCTGGTTTTTCTAAAGCTGCTTTTTCTAATCTTTTTAATTTTCCTGATTTTGGCAATCCATCAGGATCTGTTTTATCCATGGGAAACGCTGCACACTGCAAAAATAAAACCCCAGCCAACACATAAACGATACTTTTTATTATTGATTTATAGTTTTTGACCATCTTTGCATCCTCTTACCTTTTATTTCGGTCTACTGTAGCAAACTTTGCTTTAAAAAGGTACCTTCACATCGAGATTTTTCTGCAACATTTGCAATATTTGCCCCGTCTTCGTCATTATGGCCTAAAACAACACCAAAAATGGTTACAGTATTAGCCGTGTCATCAACGTGAAAAATTGGGCCGCCACTCATTCCAGAATAGGTTGGAATATCATGAAAGAAATTATAGACTGTGGATTGACCTGCATCTTGATTGATAGTTCTGCCGCCATATATATGATTACGGTGAATATCTCTTGCTCCTGATAATGTAGGAAGCCCTTCGGTTTCAAAAGCAGCATAACCTAATGCGAACATTTTTGTTTTAGCCTTGGCGTTTATATCTGTTATCAAAGGATTCTGATCGTCGGCAACAAACGGAAAAGTATAGTTGATATGTTGACCTGAATGGTTAATGCTGAAACTAAGAAAATTTAATCCATGAACTGCTCCCAGATGAAAATTAGGTTGAACAACGACTGGAAATTGCGTGTCAAGATACGCTGGTACAGTTTGCGTTCTTATCATCTGGGTTTCATCAAAAAAATATAAAGCCAAATCACTCTTTGAATCATAGCGAGGAAGAGCCCTGATGTGATCGGGCAAAATCACCGAATTTTCCGGATTTGCAGATGGATATCCTATATCTGTTATGGAAAACGACTGATTGGCCCTTTTAAAAAACTTTTATCTGTTTAATTGGTAACGGAACAATAGTCCCGCCTGGTTGCTTTAATTCGAAAATCAATCGATCCTCATCGTCTTCATCTTTATCACACCCCACACTGTCGATAATATGGCCGCAGGTTAAAACAGCCCATTTATGACCATGTCCATGAGGGATGGCAATTAATGTTCCGGTACCATGTTCGTCCCCTATTACAAGTTTGCCGACCATTGTGCTTAGACCGCCGGTTAGTGTAGCTAGGTCAAGCTCTGTGTAATTTGTAGGCATAAAATTTAACCCTGCAATTCCAGACACTCTAAAGAAATTAATTTCTTCTTTCATGAGTCTGTTTTTAATCTGATCGACAGCTTTTTCGTCAGCCTGTTCTAAATTCTCTGGAAGGTATTGATGATTAAGGCAATCTCTCAGTTTTGTAATCAAGTCCCTTTTCCCATCTTCAGTTGCCGGAGAGCTGCCATTTTTTATGAGATCGAGCAATTTGAAGAAATCAGCTTTTCGAGTAATGGAGGGGACAGCATGGTAGCGTTCTCCCTGATTAGTGGCTATTTTCGCCGTAATATTCGCCTCGGTCAGTTCAGCGGCCTGTAAGCGCAAACTGAAAAACAACAATACCGGTATTGTGAATAAAAAAGACACAAGTTGCATCGGCAAGTAACCCTATAGAGTTTCTCCTGCTGCAACGATAAGGCGTAATTTCTTAACGATTCGTTAAAAATGAACTTCTTTAATCTTTACGCCTGCGACTGAGCTTGCCAGAGATGGGCGTATATTCCATTGTGCGCCAAAAGCTCGGCATGGTTGCCCTTTTCAACAATTTTCCCATGATCCAGAACGTAAATGATATCCGCTTCAACAACTGTTGAAAGGCGATGTGCCACCATCAATGTTGTTCGTCCTTTCATTAAAACCTTTAAGGCCGATTGAACCTGGCGCTCTGAATCCGTATCAAGGGCAGAGGTGGCCTCATCTAACAACAAAATAGGTGCATCTTTAAGCATAGCGCGGGCAATCGCCAGTCGTTGACGTTGTCCACCCGATAATTTCACGCCATTTTCTCCAACGACGGTCTCGTATCCTTTTGGAAGCTTCATGATAAATTCATCAGCAGCCGCAGCCTTTGCCGCTTGGATAATCTGGATTTCAGAAGCTTTTGGACTGCCGTAAGCAATATTGTCTCTGACTGACATGTCAAAAAGAGCAATTTCCTGACTCACAAGGGCAATTTGATCCCTCAAGTTTGCAAGTTCTAAATGCCGGACATCAATTCCATCTATTAAAATAGCCCCTTTGGTGACGTCATAAAACCTTGGAAGCAAGTTAATAAATGTTGATTTTCCAGCGCCGCTAGAACCAACTAAAGCAACAGTTTGTCCAGACTCAATCGAAAGATTAATATTTGATAAGGCTTCTTTTCCGTCCATGTACTGAAAAGTCATATGGTCAAAGGTGATCTTGCCTTTTGCTCTTTCGATCCTGCTGCAATCCGGAAGGTTTGTAATGTGCGGAGGAGTGTCAATAATCATAAACACGCGCGAGGAAGCAGCGAGGCCTTCTTGAACATTGGCATTCAGATTGCTAAGGCGTTTTAAGGGCTCGTAAATTAAAAGCATGGCGCCAATGAAAGAAATGAATTCACCCGTCGTTCGCGCATGATGCATAACTTGCCAGCCGCCATAGGCAATGACAGAGATAATCGCAACACCGCCCAAACTTTCAACAATCGGATGCGCAGCGGATCTTACCCTGGCTGATTTGTAAATAAGTTTAAAGATTTTTTTAATCATGGATTCAGCACGACCTGCTTCAACTTGCTCCATGCCATAGGCTTTGACAACCCGAATTCCTTGAAAGACCTGGGTGAGCTGAGTTGTAAAGCTTCCTAGTTCCTCTTGAGTATTATAGGTAACTTTGCGCATCCGCCGGCCTATTTTGGCAATTGGCAGAATAGCTATGGGAAAAACGATAAACGCAATTGCAGCCAAAGTGGCGTCCCTGTAAAACATGACACCGATTAAAAATAAAAGTGTAAACGAGTCTTTACCGAAACCTATAATGGTATTGGCCATGGCATTTCGCATCATGTTCACATCGTTTGTGAACCGGGAAAGTAATTCACCGCTGGTGGTGTTGTGGAAAAAGGCTAAATCAGACTTCATCAAATGCGCAAACAATCGATTTTGAATGTCAGAGATAATTTTCTGTCCAACATAGGTCATAACAATCGATTCACCGTAAGAAGCAGCACCTTTGACAATAAAGGCCAATAAAACAGCGCCACAAAAAATTACCAAAAGGCTAACATCGGCTTTGGTAAAGACATCGTCAAAGACAGGTTGCAATAAATAAGGGAGCGCTGCCGTTGCCATCGCAGCTAGTATCATGAAAAAGCAGGCTAAGGCAAAAAGCTTTTTATACGGTTTAACGTGTTCTTTTAACAGGCGAAGCGCTAGCTGTTTTCCTGATTGAGAAAGTGGGGGTGTGTAGCTCATAACTTATAACAATAGGTTAAATCTTGCCCTAAGGTATCAAAAACGTCAGGCCTATGCATTAGTTATGTTGGATGGTGATAATTATTCTTATTTTATGTTGTGCTTGTTATTTTTGTTATCGGTTTAAAAACACATATTTAAATTATAGATTAAATTATTTAATCTAAAAATATTTTTCTTAATAGATTTTTAATTAAATTCTGACATGCTCAAAAGTGGAGAATAACTCTTCATGGGAAATAAAGATGCATGAATTACTAGCTATGAGAAGATTTGTTTCCATATAACACGACTTAATGGTGTCTTTATTTTAAATAAGTATAAAAAATATACTATATTTAACGGTGCTAAATTTTTTTCTTAGCAAAGTCTTTTCATTGCTCTTTCAGAAAAAGGAGTAAGAAGATGACGACTATTACCCAGAAAACCAAACAAATTCTTGTGCTATGCGGTTCATTAATGTTGACAGGATCTGCCTTTGCAACCGAAAGTGGTGAGGGAGGGGATGAGAACACACCGCCCAATACTCCCAGAACCGCAGCTAGATTATTAACTTATCCATCTCTTTTTAGCACGATTGGCAGCATGACAAACCACCTTGGAATTAATAGAGAAGTCAGAAAATTTATTAGAGAAACCTATCCGAGCGGCATCGATCTAAAAGGACTAATTGAATTTAGGCAGCAGCTCGCAAGATCGCGCGATTGTGTCATCCCTTCCGTCTATGATCATATCACGAAAACACTTCTACCTCTCTATGCTACACAGCTAGAGACACAACCAAGCGAGACATCCTATGGCGGTGATGATGAAGGGGACTCTTTTTCAAGAGCCTTAACTTTGAGCACTTCGTCAAAAACTCCTAGAACAGTTCTGGGGGACATAACCAATATAGTTGATGGAGCCATGCCTTTCCCCCCTCCGCCACTTCTTCGAAGGGAACCCAGGCCTATAGTTTTTGGCTATATGGCGGAATCTTCCACCAGAAGGTTGCCACGGTTAGCATTACCGCCTATACCTGAATCTGTTGCTTTTGTGGAATCAGATATTCCGCCTGTAACTTTTCTTCCTTCAATCCCTGCGCTTGAAGATGAATTAAATCGACGAATCATCGGCGAAGAGCCAGCAATGTCATCGCTTGCAACGGGCCTGCATGTTCATTATACGATTCAAGATGTTAATAGTACGCTTGAGGCTCTTGGACGATCTGTTCGAATTCCTAAACAAAATATTTTTATGTGTGGACCGACAGGATGCGGCAAAACAGCCTCTGTAAAAGTTGCAGCTAAAAAACTAGGCAGAACTTTTTATGAGGCTGATACCAGTGGATTTACAAGAACTGGATATGTAGGAGATAGCGCCTCTTCAGTTATTACCGGCCTTATCAATGAAGCAAAAAATCAAATTACAGACCTTGTTATAGGATCACCCGAATACAAGAAAAAGGTTGTAAAGCTTGCTCAAAAGGGCATCGTGTTTTTAGATGAATTTGACAAAATCGGCGCTAAAAAGTCTGGTGCAAGTGAGAGAGATATAGCAGGAACAGATGTTCAATCTGAACTCTTGAAATTAATGGAAGGAAAGAAAATAAGCGTAAAGGTTGATGGCGAGATATATACCATTGATACAACCAATATTCTCTTTATTGCAGGTGGAGCTTTTTCATCCATTGAAAGAAAAGGCGGAGAGTCAATTGGTCCAGATGCATTTGTTGAAGCCGGATTTAGCGAACAAGTCTTGGGACGTTTTGGTCGAAGAATTTTCTTTGAAGGCATGACTCAAGAAAAATTTGTAAGAATCCTTCATTCTGAAGAAGCTTCGCCTATTGCCCAAAATTTATTGCTTTTACAAATGGGTTATGGAATTGACGTTAAATTTGATGAAGACGCCATGAGACTCATAGCTGAGAGAGGATATGCTATGCAGGCAGGTGTCAGAGGCCTTGCAACTATGGTGAATACTGCTCTTGATCCTCTCATTCGCCGAAGCCAAGAGCTAACAGGAACGACGTTTACGGTGAACAAAGCTTTTGCAGAAGCTAATCTTCCTAAAGTTGAGCCTAGAAAAAAGGCAGCAAAGCCTTATACTTTTGAAGATCATGTCAGCGATCATCCTAGAGAAGAGTATTCTTTTTATAACTAAATAAAATTCAAAACATAAGGAGGGGAGCTTTATTCTCCCCCCATAACTCTTTATACTCAACTTAAAATTCACTTTCAGGGCACAATTGTATGCAAGATAATCTTCAAAAAACAATCGATCAAGCATGGGAAAATAGAGCCAATTTAGAAGTGACATCTGAACTTATACAAAGTGTAGAGCACGTTCTGACACTCTTGGGTCAAGGAACTTTAAGGGTAGCTGAAAAGGTAAATAATGAATGGCAGACGAACCAATGGATAAAAAAAGCTGTTCTGCTATCGTTTCGTTTACGCCCTAATGTAATGATGGGCATCGATCGAGGCGTGAATAAGTGGTATGATAAGGTTCCTTTGAAATGTGCTAATTGGGAAGAAAAAGATTTCCAAGACGCTAAATTCCGTTCCGTTCCGGGGTCCATTGTCAGAGAATCAGCCTATATTGCGCCGGATGTTATCCTAATGCCCAGTTTTGTTAATGTGGGCGCTTATGTAGGAAAAGGAACCATGGTTGACACCTGGGTTACCATTGGGTCGTGCGCTCAAATTGGGGCTAACTGCCATATTTCCGGGGGCGTTGGTATAGGCGGCGTTCTGGAACCCATTCAAGCCAATCCGGTAATTATCGAAGATAATTGTTTTATTGGGGCACGTAGTGAAATTGCCGAAGGCGTGATTGTCGAAGAAGGGGCCGTTATTTCGATGGGTGTTTTTTTAGGGGCTTCGACCAAAATTATCGACCGCCAAACAGGCAAAGTTTTCAAAGGAAGAGTGCCTTCTTATTCAGTAGTAGTGCCCGGATCTTTGCCGCCTGTTAATGGTTCAGGCCCGTCTCTTTCTTGTGCTGTCATTGTGAAACGTGTGGACGCTCAGACACGAAGCAAAACATCCCTCAATGATTTACTGCGAGACTAAAAGATGCTTTTAGATCCTGTTGCCCTCACCCAAAATCTAATACAAAGGCCCAGCGTTACCCCAAATGATGAAGGATGTTTGGACTTGGTCACGGAGCATTTGCAGGAAATGGGGTTTAATTGCCATCGTTTACCTTTTGGTGACGTTGATAATTTGTACGCACGTCTTGGGACAACAGAACCTAATTTTTGCTTTGCAGGTCACACGGATGTGGTGCCGGTAGGCGACCTTTCCAGATGGTCGGTGGACCCTTTTGGTGGAATCATTAAAGACGGTTACGTCTATGGCAGAGGTGCTGTTGATATGAAAGGCGCGATTGCCTGCTTTGTTGCAGCTGTTTCTGAGTTTTTGGCTAAAGGTTCTTTTAAAGGGTCCATCAGTTTATTGTTAACTAGTGACGAAGAAGGGCCAGCCCGTGATGGTACCATTAAGGTTATTGAATGGTTGAAATCAAAGGGTGAGAAAATATCAGCCTGTTTGGTTGGAGAACCTACAAACCCTAAAGAATTAGGCCAGATGGTTAAAGTCGGCCGTAGAGGAAGCTTAAATGCTAAAATAACTGCAGTTGGGCGTTCTGGGCATGTTGCTTACCCACATTTTGCAGTTAATCCGATTCCTGCCCTTCTTGACTATTTGCAACCCCTGCTTGAAAAGCCTTTGGATGAAGGAATGCAAGATTTCGATCCTTCTCATTTGGAAATCACGAGTGTGGATGTCGGAAATCCTACAACAAATGTGATTCCAGATACAGCCGTAGCTCAGCTTAATGTAAGGTTTAACCCAATTTACACAGGTCAATCTTTGACGGCATATTTAGAAACTATTTTGGAAAAAGTAAAATCGAAACATAAATCCCAATGGTTATTGGACACGAAAATAAGCGGCGAAGCATTTTTAACCCATCATCCTATTTTAAGAAAATTGGTTGGCGATGCAGTTCATGAAATAACCGGCAAGATCCCAGAATTTAGCACCTCGGGCGGGACATCCGACGCGCGGTTTTTAAAAGATATTTGTCCCGTTGTAGAGTTTGGCTTAATTAATGCCGAAGCTCATCAAATCGATGAAAAAGTTCGAATTAAAGATTTAAAAATGTTAACAAAAGTGTACATAAAAATTCTGGAAAAAGCTGAAAGTTCATCTTTTTAGCTGCTTAATGTGGTGATATATGGCTGCCTACTTTAAGAATCTAGTTATTGTTCTATATTATGTGGTATAAGATAAATTAAATGTCGTGTTAATTGTGAAGGAGGTTAGTTATGTCACAAAAATCTGATAATCATCCAATTTGGAGAACTGCGGGAGCGGAGCTTGATATTGACGTGGGCTTACGTAACTATATGGTTCGCGTATATGGTTACATGGCGATGGGTCTTGGTTTAACAGGATTGGTTGCCTTTTTTGCAGCGAGTTCACCTGCTTTAATGATGGCAATTTTCACGAGCCCCTTAAAATGGGTTGTTATGTTCGCACCATTTGGCATGGTAATGTTCCTAAGTGCACGCATTGGAAGTATGTCCTTTAGTGCAGCCCAAATGTCCTTTTGGATTTACGCTGGTTTAATGGGCCTATCGCTTTCAAGTATTTTCTTGGTCTTTACCGGACAAAGCATTGCCCAGTTGTTCTTTGTTTCGGCCTCTGTATTCGGGGCTATGAGTCTTTATGGTTACACCACTCGTAAAGATTTGACAGCTTTTGGTTCTTTTTTACTAATGGGGGTTATGGGACTGGTTATTGCAAGCCTTGTCAATCTGTTCCTTCAGAGTAGTGCTATGCAGATGATGATTTCTGCCATTGGAGTCTTAGTATTTACAGGGCTTACTGCTTATGACACGCAGCAAATCAAGGAAAGCTATTATGAGGCAGATGGTTATGAATTGGCAGGTAAAAAAGCCATTCTTGGCGCTTTGCAGCTTTATCTAGACTTCGTAAATTTGTTTATCTCATTGTTGTATTTGTTTGGCGATCGCCGTTAATTAATATCTTAAGATTCAACAACAAAACCGCCCTTTCTTTTAGAAAGAGGCGGTTTTTGTTTTTATATGACTGTGTAAATTGAATATTTTGCGTACCTCGGTACTGTAAACGCATCCATGTGACAAACACGTTCTTAAAGGATACGTAGGTAAAGCCGGAGTATGGCGCCATTTGGTTTTTTCGCGCAATGTTTTAAGCAGGAAGTGCTAAAACAAAAACCACATCGAAGGGACTTACTGTAAATCTCACCAAAAGTCAATGTGCAATCGATAATTTTATTATAAAGTAAATAAAATCAAAATGTTAAACAAAAAATTAAAAAGCTTCATGAAAAGAAACACAAAATTACATTGTTTTTGTTGCAACAATTTGATGAGAAATAAAGCAAAAAAAGACTTTATACTAAAAAAAATAAATAAAAAAATCTTTTTGTTGAGTACATTTTAGAATATTTCAACATTAAAAATTTAATTTAAAGTTTACATACTCAATAAATATTATCATCCCCTTGCACTTTTTTTACATAGCTGGTATTAATTCTTACAGTTATACCTTTTATAAACAAATTCTTAGTATTTGTGGAAAATAATGTGTTTTTTCTCTCGGATTAATGAAGGTTTTCCTTCTAATTTGCAAAAACTCAGTAGGATTCGTTTCAAAAATTGTGTAACGTTTGGATGTAATTGAGCTAAAGAAGGATATTTCCCTTGGTTGCCACTATTAGAAAAGAACACCAAACCTTCGCTGAGCGTATCAAAGCTCTAAGAGGGTATTTATCAATGACTCGTAAGGAATTCTGCAGTAGGCATGGAATTCCCGAACCCACACTGCGCGCGTGGGAACTTTCTCTCTACTCTATAAGCCCGACTCATCTTCAAAAATTGATTAAGGCATTTGAAAGAGAAAACATCTTGTGCACGACAAATTGGCTGTTGCATGGCGAAGGAACCCCGCCGCTTTTTGCAGTCGAAACTATCAATCGTGAGCTTGAAAAAGTTACTGATGATATGCCTGATAAACCCTCTTTAGTGAGTCCAGTCCTTGTAGAGTCTGCAGTTTTTCAACGCTATAATCCGGAATCATTTGTGATGCAGGTCTCAGACAACTCAATGCTTCCACAATTTGAAAGAGGAGATTATGTAGGAGGAATCAGGCAAAATCTAACCTTAAAATCTAGTGACTTTGGAAAAATCTACATTGTGATATTAGAGGATGGGTCTCAGGTTGTTCGAATCGTTTATCAAGGAGACACAGAAAAGACCTTTACTTTGGGATGCTTAAATCTCTTAAATCAACAAAAAAATCCTATTATGAGTGAGGTCATGCCGAAAGAACTTTATCAAGTTGTTTGGCACCGTAAGAACTAAGAAGATATGTGATCATCGTCATCGCGAGTGCAAGACGAAGCCATCCACAAAAAAACGTTAACCGTATTTCTTTGGATCACGTTACTTATGCTCTTCGAAGTCACATAAACCGTATTTGTTGCTTGTGACTTTTATATTAAACTCCCAAGAAATTGGGACTGTTTGAATGTTTTAATCAATGCCTCATTAATTCCATCCCACCTACTAAAGCCAAGACTGACAGGCTAATTGAGGCAAAAGCATACAAAAAAGCATGAGCCCATTTTCCCTGCTCGACCAAAAGAACAAAATCCAACGAAAATGCTGAGAATGTTGTAAATCCTCCTAAAAACCCCGTAATAAGGAAAGCTTTAAGGTTAAATGGAAGCATTCCCTTATATGTCATATATCCCGTTAAAAGCCCCATAGCAAACCCTCCAATCAAGTTTACAATTAAAGTCGCAATTGGGAAGGTTATGGAACATGCCATATTGACCGCATGACATAAAGAATAACGAAATAAGGCGCCAAACGCACCTCCAAGTGCAATGCACGATGCAGTTATCACTGTCTCACTCAGCTTAGATCACAAACTATTTATTGATGTTATCTTCTACATCCTTATGCAATCAAGTTTATTCAACCCTCAAACCGAAGTTGTTTGGGTATACTCGCCGTTTATGATATAGATAGGATAATTCTTAAGTTATTTTAGAAATTTTCACCTCTTTTTATCGCATCAATGATCCCTTTTAATAACACACCATTCCTTCCTCAGGGCGCTAAGACTTTTTTTAAGCGTAGCCTTCAAGAATCCTTTGGATTTTGTCTTATCATTTTAACGATATGGTTCGCACTATCAATTTGGGGGTATTCCCCCTTTGACCCTTCTTTGAATACAGCAACTCAAAATGAAGTTAGTAATTGGATGGGACTTCCAGGAGCAATTGCATCGGACCTTCTGTTGCAAAATTTTGGCTTAGCTAGCTTTATGTTCTTGAGTATTGCTTGTATTTGGGGGTGGCGTTTGATACGCAAACAAACCAAAAGTCTTAGCGTATTTCGTTTTTTTCTAAGCATTGTTGCAACTTTTCTTTTTGGAATGGTTTTAATAGCAATTCCATCTTTCACCCATGATGTTCAAGTTATTCAAGGCTCATCTAACTGGTCCAAGCTTCCTTGTGTAGGAGGAGTATTTAGCTATTTACTCTTATTAAACTGGCAGAGATTTCTTTATCGCTTTCATCTAAGCAGCATTCTGAAGCCTTCTATTTTTTTCATGTTGATAGGGTCTCTCTCGCTAGCATGGTATAGCACCGGCTTATCTTTTAAGCAGCTTTTCAAAGCAACTAAAATAATTTACCAAGGTTTCATTTGGGTTGTCATGGCTTGCGGAAAGGGATTTCAAAAGGGTTGTAATCTTACAGATATTTTTATGCGTAAGAAAAAAAGTAAAAATTCCTTTATGAGCGAAGAGAATTTTGAACCGGTAATATCTGAAGAAAGCAACCTTTTTGCTGACGAAATGTTCTCAGATGATCCTGTCGATGCCGATTTTGAAGACAATATTTCCGCAGAAAATTTCGAAACCTTGGATCCGCCATCATATGAAGATAGTGATGAGGTCGATAATGCTTCACGCAGAACAAAAAAGTCTTCCTCAAGAAAAGAATTTGAAGTTCCACAATCTGTTTTGTTAAGCGGTGAATATCATCTTCCTCCAATTGATTTATTGGATCAAGCTAGCTCAAAAAATACAGTTAAAGCAGTTCCCCTTGATGTTCTAGAAAGCTCAGCTAAACAACTTGAGAGTGTCTTAGAAGAGTTTGGAATCCGAGGAGAAATTGTAAATATTCGCCCAGGCCCTGTTGTAACGATGTACGAATTAAAACCAGCGCCTGGTATTAAAACGTCAAGGGTGATTGGTCTTGCAGATGATATTGCCCGCTCCATGAGCGCCCTCTCTGCCCGCATTGCGGTTATCCCGGGACAAAATGTCATTGGCATTGAATTGCCGAATCCGTATCGTCAAACAGTTTATCTAAAAGAATTGCTTGCTTCTGCTGACTATCAGCAAACAAAGCAAAATCTTCCCCTTATTCTGGGTAAAGACATAGGTGGTCAACCCGTTATTGCAGATCTAGTACGCATGCCTCATTTACTGGTAGCAGGAACCACGGGGTCAGGTAAATCTGTTTCTATTAACACGATGATCCTCTCTCTTTTATTTAAATTCTCGCCCGATCAGTGCAAATTTATTATGATCGATCCAAAGATGCTGGAATTATCCGTATATGATGAGATCCCCCATTTATTAGCTCCTGTCGTAACGGATCCTAAAAAAGCCGTAGTCGCTTTAAAATGGGCAGTTCGTGAAATGGAAAATCGTTATCGGGCTATGGCTAAGCTTGGTGTTCGTAATATTGATGGATTTAATGCACGACTTATCGAGGCCCGTCAAACAGGTGAAATTTTAATCAGGCGTATTCAAACCGGTTTTGACCCCGACACAGGAAAACCGATCTTTGAAAACCAAACTTTGGATTTTGAAGCTCTTCCTTATATAGTTGTTGTGGTTGATGAAATGGCTGATTTGATGCTGGTTGCCGGCAAGGAAATTGAAGGAGCCGTTCAAAGACTAGCCCAAATGGCCCGTGCTGCTGGAATTCACTTGATTATGGCAACACAAAGACCCTCAGTCGATGTTATTACGGGTACTATCAAAGCAAACTTTCCAACCCGTATCAGTTTTCAGGTTACCTCTAAAATCGATAGCCGTACTATTTTAGGTGAGCAAGGAGCAGAACAATTGCTAGGACAAGGCGACATGTTATATATGGCGGGTGGCGGTCGTATTTCGCGTGTCCATGGACCTTTTGTCAAAGATGACGAAGTTGAACGAATTGTTAAATATCTAAAAATTCAAGGCGAACCTAATTATATTGAAAGCATCACCGAAGATGACGAGCAAGTGGCTGCTCCTGCATCGGATGGAGGCGGAGATGAATTATACAGGCAAGCCCTTGAACTTGTTTTGCGCGAAGGTAAAGTTTCAACCAGCTTTATTCAACGTCACTTGCAAATAGGTTACAACAGGGCAGCTCGTATTGTTGAGCAGATGGAAAAAGAAGGCATTATCAGTTCTGCGAACCACGTCGGTAAACGAGAAATTTTACAAAGGTAGAAAGTATATGAAAAAGTTCCTAGTTCTCTTTTTAGCACTTCTTTATCCAGCTGTCGCAGTTGAGCCTGGTAAAGCCACCCAGATTCAAATCCAAGATTACCTAAATGGCATTACAGCCCTTGTTTCAGATTTTGTTCAGACCAATCCAGATGGCGACAAAGTCCGCGGTAAGCTTTGGTTAAAGCGTACAGGCGCTGAAGGTGGAAAACTAAGGATTGATTACGAAAAAAAAATTCCTCAACGAATCATTGCGCTTAAAAATAATCTTTATATTTATGACCTGAATACCAACGAAACACCAGAACCCCAAGATCTTGGTAATATGCCGGCAGCATTTATTTTGCAAAATGAGATTAATTTAACAAAAGATGCAGTGTTCGAAACACCGGTAAAAAGCCCAGACGGTCAGTTTTTAAGCATTCGCCTTACCGATCCAGCGCCATTGACGTTGATGTTTAGTTTGTACCCAAATGGCAACATAAAAGGCCTTGCTGGATGGGTCTTAGAGGACTCACACGGTCTGATTTGCGTCGATCTCATTGATATGCAAGACAATGATCCACGCTTAGTCCCGGCTGATTTGTTTAAACCCCCATTTAAGGATATAGTGGTTGATTAAGCTCTATGCCCCTAAGCAAAATTGGAAAAAAATTCAAGATTTGAGTATCTTTAGCAAAAAACTCATGTGTCCTTTGTACAAAGACTTTCATTAATTAAGAGAAAACGATGACAACAACGATTCCACCCTGCCCTCAATGCGGCATGCTAAATACATACCCAGATGGAGACTTCTTTATTTGCGCCGATTGTGGGCATGAATGGCTCACGCAACAATCATCTCAGACGAATGATGATAGTGAATCGATAATAAAGGATGCCAATGGTAATATACTCTCAGATGGTGATTCAGTCGTAATCATCAAGGACTTAAAGGTCAAAGGTTCGTCTATTACTCTTAAGGTAGGAACCAAAATCAAAAGCATTCGCTTGGTAGGTGGCGATCATGAGGTGGATTGCAAAACGGATGTCGGCCAATTTATGCTAAAAGCGTGCTTTTTAAGAAAAGCTTAAAACCTTGATTTAATCTCTAAAGATTTCTAAATAGCGCCAATACATAAAGGATCGGCCATAGATCTGGTTTTCATCCTTTTGCTCTAAGATACCCAGATCAATAAAGCGATTAATAACTTTGCTGGCACCTTGGCGTGTAAAGCCTGTCCATTCCTGGATAATAGAAACATTCACAACAGGCAGTTTATAAAGCTGCATTAAAATCTCAATAGCACTTGCAGCAGCTGTTTTTCCCAAAGTTTGGATTTTCTTCATATCCTCTTCACGAAGCACTGTTATCTTTTTAGCGGTTTGGATTGCTTCCTGTGACATTTGGATAATGCCATCTAAAAAGAAATCAATCCATTCTTCTATGTTACCATGATGATAACCTTCGAGGCGTTCATAATAGATTTTCTGATACCTTTTAAAATAAGAGGACAAAAACAAAACTGGACGCTCTAAAAGCTTGGTCAAACATAAGGTAATCGTAATCAGCATACGGCCGGTGCGTCCATTACCATCTAAAAATGGGTGAATGGTTTCGAATTGAGCATGAATAAGTGCTGCTTTTAAAACGGGCAAAAGCTCATCTTCCATATGAAAGAATTTTTCCAAATCACTTAAGGCCTGATTCATTTCATGGACGGGTGGCGGCACAAACAAAGCATTACTGGGTGTTGTTCCGCCAATCCAATTTTGTGAAGTTCTGAAATTCCCAGGGTCCGCAAAATGGCTGGTTCGTGCGTCGTCCATAAGTTCTTTATGAATTTCTTTAATAAGTCGCAAACTTAAAGGGAAATCTTTTAGTCTTTCAAGGCCATAATTAAGTGCTTGTATATAGTGTAAAATATCGTCCACATCCTCAGGCAATTTTTCAGATGTTTTGGCAGTTGCTTCGATGGCATCAATCATGGTGGCACGCGTGCCTTCAATCTGGCTTGAGGAAGCCGCGTCTTTACAGATGTACATAAACAGAAAGAAATCAACATCAGGCAAAAGCTGGGTTATACCATCCAATTTACCTAAGGATAAAGTCGCCATGCTGGCTTTTTGAATCAGCTTTGTTGATAGATACAGCCCATCTTTTGGAGGAAATTCCTCCGGAATAAAGGCTTTATACCCTTGAGGCTGAAGGACAAATTGACCTATTTTCATTTAAAATCGTTTACATTCTACCACTTATGTAAACAGTTTACATAATTTTGTTTACATATTCAAGGGTGAGGAGACAAAATATTCACAAATTTCAGGTTTGAATTCCGTCCTTTGCGGCTTTTTCTCTTTCTTTGATTGTTATTTCTTATTTCCGTCATCAAAATAAAAAACATTTTTCAAGACTCTAACGATATAGATTTAATTACCTCTATAAATATTAATTAATTTTTATATAATCATAAACCATTTATTAATAATTAAAATCTATATAAAATTTAAATATAGATCTTTAATATAGGTGATTTATGTGGATACGTCGTTTTTTACTATTAATAGTTTTAAACTTATTGTTAGCAACAAATATCCAAGCAATGACTGATGATGAAGACCTACCTTGGGCAACAATTTTCCGCTCCAATTCTTCATCACTTACAAACCAAAATCATATAATAGATCCATATTGGGATTTAGAACTGGGAATAACTCCTCCTACCAAGGAATCTCCTGCAACGGAAATCCAAAAAACTCTTTCCCCCGAAGAATCAAAAGAAGAAACCGCAAATCTCTATCCCACATGTAGAAATTGCTACAATTATATGCCTTGGGGAGAAAATATAAGCGGGAACATTCTTTCAATCGCAGGGATACCTGTTGCATCAACTGGAGCTATACTTGTATATGCGTATCCGGATCTATCGCTGTTGGTGGGGAAAGTGGGTTTTGGACTTGTAGCATTAGGAATGACGATGGATAAAGCCGGCAGCCTTCTACTAGAACGCTCAAAAAAAGAAGCGGCTATCATCTTGTCTAAAATGCGAATACACGCTGAAAATATTACTGAGAAAAATTTATCGCATAAGAAAATCAAAAAATTAAGCGGCGAGTTTTTTGGAATGAGCGAAAGATATCAGTCATATTTAGGATGCACTTCGCAAGTAGGTCGGTTATTAAGCAAAATTATGTGGGTAGCTGGACCCACTATTTCTGCAAGCGGTTTAATATTAACCTTTACCGGAAACATTAATATAGGCCCAGTTTTAACTGTTGCAGGGGCTACCATTTTTACGGTTGGGGAATCATTTAAAAAGAAAGCTGATGCTTATGAAGAACAGTTAGAACTGAGCGAGACGGTAAAAGGAGCGGAACAAAGCATTGAGAAGAAAAAACCGAAAAAGAAAAAACCAAAAATAAAAACAACGACTAATACAGAATATTTTATTGTTTAATTATTTATAAATGTTCTTTTCTGTCAATATCATAAAATAAAAATATTAATTTTTATTATTAAAAAAATATAATGTAAAATAAATAATTTATTAATAAATAAAATATATTTAAATTATCAGTTTAATATTTATTGATGTTGGTAATCTATGAAGATTAAAAATTTATTACCTTACTTTGCACTATATTTATCACTAACTATACATTTACAAGCAAGTGATTCTCGTCGAGATTTAGAATCAGGGCTAGAGTTGACAGATCCTCATCAAGTCTCATCAGCACTCCATTCAGTTACTGAACTTTTTGTATCCCTTGATGCTATTGATGGTAATTCGTCATTTCACCAAACAACACCCAGAACCACCGTTGAACTTGAAGTCGCCCCTACAGCACCTTCTTCATTAAAAGACTCAGATCAAAAACCAATTAATGAGTGGCGAAACTTTGCTGCCTGGGGAGAGCGTATTACGGGAAGCGCATTTTCCATTATTGGACTCCCCATTTCTGCAGCAGGGACAACACTCGTCGCGGAATATTCCGATGTTTCTAATCCTCGCGCACAAATAGGTATTGCACTTGCTGGTTTTGGGGTTTTTCTGAATGAATTCGGACAAATTCTTTTGGAAAATTCACGAAACGAAGCAGCAGAGATAGAAAGTGAAATTGAAAGACATGCAAAGAAAATTAGAAAAGCTGCAGACTTAACGCCCGAAGAAGTCGATCAACTAAGCGCAGAATTTTTTGGAATGAGCCAAACATATCAATCCTATATAGGCTGTGCCTCAAAGGCCGATCGAATCCTTAGCAGAGTTTTATCACTTGTTGGACCCACAGCAGCTGTAACCGGAGCAGTTTTAACGCTTTCAGGGGAAACCACAATAGGCCCAATTCTGGCTGTTGGCGGCGCTGCTGCCATTACTGCAAAAAACGCCTTGCGAGAAAGAGCTGATGCGCATGATGCCCAGCTAAAACGGTTTAAAGTTGTAGCTAATGCCCAAGAAAAAGCGCGACAGAAATTAAGTCTAAGATCAACTTCTGGGTCTTCTGTACTACAAACTGGTGATGTCTCTGCGTAAGAACAAGAGTCACTTTTTATTTTTCTGACGAAACTTAGTGGCCCAGTTAGGCTTAATTGTTTGAACAGAGCGCGCTACAACCAGCGCATTCTCCGGAACTGACTCAGTGACTGTGCTACCAGCCGCAATAATGACTCCTTCGCCAATTGTAAGGGGAGCAATAAGGGAAGCGTTTGCACCAATCATAGACCCGTCCTTTATGACAGTTTTAGACTTTTTAAAACCATCATAATTACATGTAACGGTCCCAGCTCCAATGTTAACTTTTTCACCAACCTCAGCATCTCCAATATAGGATAAATGCTTGGCTTTGGATTTTTTACCTATTTTAGAACCCTTGACCTCGACAAAATTACCAATGCTGGAGCCTTTTTGTAAAAGAGTATTGCCGCGCAAATGCGCAAATGGACCAACAGAAACACCCTCTTCGATTGTTGCATGTTCAATATGACAATAAGGTAAAATAGTCACATCTTCTTGAATGCAAACCTTTTCACCAAAGGTTACAAAAGGCCCAATACGGGAATCTTTACCAATCTCTGTATCATGCGAAAAGAAAATGGTTTCGGGTTGAACTAAGGTAACTCCCGCCATCATTTTTTCATGGCGCCATCGATTTTGCAGGATCATTTCTGCTTTGGCTAATTCTACGCGATTATTAATACCTTGAAATTCCTCCTCTTCAGCCTCGATCATATGAGTGTGATAACCCCTGTCATAGGCAAGTCCCACTAAATCTGTTAGATAATACTCACTCGCTGCATTGTTATTATTTAAAAGAGGCAAAAGCTCTTTTAGTAATGATGTTTTAATTTTATAAACGCCAGCGTTACCAGATCGAATTTGCCTTTGAGTCGTCGTGGCATCTTTGAATTCAATAATTTGCTTGGGTTTTTCTTTAATATCTTGAAAAACCAGGCCATAAGCATGATTTTGACTTTGAAGCCTCATTGAAACCAGGGTAAGATCAGCCTCACTGTCGTTTAAGGTTTGCAATGTGTGAGGGTGAATCAAAGGTGTGTCTCCACATAAAATCATCACCTCACTAGCTTTTTCATCCACAGCCGCTAAAGCAAGCTCAACAGCATGCCCTGTTCCCTTAGGGACCTCTTGAATTACTGTTGTGTGACCTTTAAATTCAATAGCCAAGGAAGGTGAAGTCACCAAAATAATCTGATAAGGGTTCACCTTTTGAACAGATTTAAGAACATGCTGAATCATCGGCAACCCACCAAGCAAGTGCAACACCTTTGGTACCTTTGAGTTCATGCGTTTGCTTTGACCAGCAGCTAAGATGATGACAGAGAGCATAGGTGGATCTAACTCAGATAATGTTTTAAGAGACTATAACAAACTTCTAAAGAGGCGCCTATATGCTTCGTCTTTCAAAAAAATCTATGCCTCGAATTTTTCCCCAACAACATCTTTTCAATTGTCTGGTTGATTTTTCACAAACTTGAGCTTATTACAATTCTTATTTTAGGTAAAAAATTAGGTATCGATTTCTTATCTTCTCTAATAGACAAAATATTAGAAGCAATTAAAAGCAGATAACATCACGTTAAATTAGAAATACAACCCATCTCTTCCTTTCCAATAGACGTCAACCTCTAAAAAAACTATGATATCTTAATCAGTTTTCCAACTCCTTTGACTTCTTTCAAAATATTGAGGTTTTCACGTGTCCTTATCTCCTGAACAACAACAAGAAATAGAGCAACTCCAACAGGCCTCTTATGCAACGCGCAGAGCAACCGTTCCAGCCCTAGAAGACGTTTTATACAAAGCCTTTCCTGTTTTGGATCATGGCTTTGTCAGAGTTGTTGATTATATGGGAGATGACAATGCCGTTGTTCAAGCGGCTCGGGTTTCCTATGGAAAAGGCACTAAAAAAATCAGCGAAGACCAAGGTCTGATTAATTATTTAATGCGTCATCGCCATTCAACGCCATTTGAAATGTGCGAGATTAAATTTCACATCAAACTGCCTATGTTTGTAGCGCGTCAATGGATTCGCCATCGCACCGCTAATGTGAATGAATATTCTGCACGTTATTCTATTTTGGATAAGGAATTTTACATTCCAGCCCCCGAACACTTAGCCGCACAATCCACCAACAATCGCCAGGGACGCGCTGATGTTTTAACAGGGGACTATGCCCAAAAGATATTGCAACTCCTTAAAGAAGATGCGACACGTTCTTATGATCATTATGAGTACATGTTGAACTTAGATAACCAAGACCCTGATCGTTCTGGTCTTGCCCGTGAACTGGCCAGAATGAATTTACCTGTTAATTTTTACACCCAATGGTACTGGAAAATTGACCTGCACAATTTGATGCATTTCTTAAGTTTACGTGCAGATTCGCACGCACAATATGAAATCCGGGTTTATGCTGATATTATGCTCGATATTTTAAGACTATGGCTGCCCTTAACCCATCAGGCCTTTATGGATTACCGCATGGGAAGTACAAATTTATCAGCAAAGGCTATGCAGGTTATTAAGGCAAAATTAAAGGGACAAGAAATTGATCAGACCTCTAGCGGCATGAGCCCTCGCGAATGGCGTGAATTAATGGAAGTGTTAGAAGATTAAACCTATGAAGCTTTACACTTGGCCAACCTCGCCCTTTGGTGCAAAAGTATGGGCTGTTGCCATTGCAGCGGGGTTAGATGACAGCATCACTAAAGTTCTTTATCACCCTTGGCAAACAGATCCTGAGCTTTCAAAACTAAATCCTTTGAATAAAATCCCTGTTCTAATAACACAGGAAAATGAAACCCTTTATGATTCGCCGGTCATTTGCGAGTATTTGATTGAACAGTCAGGAAAAAAAGAATTGTTAGAAAACAAATGGTGTAATTTGCGTTGGCAAGCGCTTGCCGATGGCATTATGGATGCAGGAGTTTTGGTACGTTATGAAACCTATTTTAGGCCTGGCCATTTACAATGCAAAGATTGGCTGAACCGTCAGTTAAGCGCTATTCAAAGGGGACTTGATATTCTGAGCCAAGAAAAACTTTGCGACGCTTTAACCCTTGGAACGATTAGTATTGCATCAGCCTTGGCTTATATTGATCTTCGGTTTAAGGATAGCTTTGACTGGAAAAAGGGCCGAGAACAATTGGCTAGTTGGTATAGCGCTCTAAGCCTTCACCCTACTTTGGTACAATCCAAACCAATCGATTGTCCCTTACCGACTAACCTATGTTCCCTGCAAAAGTAAACTATCATCATCAACTGATGTACCAAATTGTTTAAGCAGATCCTGAGACGTTAGCTTTGATCTTTCTTCGCCTTTAACATCATAAATGATTTTACCTTCATGCAACATGATGGTCCGTGTACCATAGCGAAGCGCTTGCTGCAAACTGTGTGTCACCATAAGGGCCGTCAGTTTTTTCTCAGTGATGATGGCTTGTGTTAAGTCCATCACATAGGCTGCTGTCTTGGGATCAAGGGCCGAAGTGTGCTCATCAAGCAGCAAAATCTTTAAGGGACTTAAAGTTGCCATTAATAAACTAACCGCTTGTCTTTGCCCGCCAGACAAAAGAGACATGGATGTATCCAGACGATCTTCAAGGCCAAGCTTTAGGCGTTTTAAAACTTCTTTAAGCTCTTGTTTCAAAGACCTGGATAATGCCCATGACAGACGACGACTCTTACCTCGCCTTTGAGCAAGAGCTAAATTCTCAGCAATTGTTAAATCGCCGCAACTGCCCGCTAAAGGGTCTTGGAATACCCGAGCCACAAAATGAGCACGCGCATAACCGGAAAGTTTCGTCATATTATCGTCATCAATATAAATTGATCCCGATGTTGGTAAAACTTCTCCGGCGATTGAGTTTAAAAGTGTTGATTTCCCAGCGCCGTTGCTGCCAATAACAGTAACAAACTCACCTTCATTAATACTTAAATCAAGTCCACGAAGACCTTTTTTTTCCATCACAGTGTCTGGAGCAAAAGTGACATGGATATCTTGTAAACGAATCATTTTACTTGGCCCCTTTTAAGAAAATGCTTTAACACGGCGTTTTAAGGAAGGCAAAAGCATAGCACATGCCACCAAAATAGCCGTGACAAGATTTAGATCCGAAGCCTGCAGGCCAAAACCCCCGACGTTAAGCGCATAAGCAATAACCAAACGATAAAAGATGGTCCCGATCACACATGCCAAAAGCGCTTTAAGAATCGTTCCGGTGGGAAGGATGGCTTCGCCAATAATGACAGCAGCAAGGCCAATGATAATGGTACCAACACCCATTGTTACATCAGCAAAACCATGGACCTGGGCAAATAATGCCCCCGCTAACGCTACCAGAGCGTTAGAAACGCTCAAGCCAAGCCAAATCATTTTATGATCGTTGATTCCCTGTGCCCTTCCCATTCGAGGGTTGCTTCCCGTCGCACGTACAGCAAGACCGAGGCGTGTATTGAGGAAATAATAAAGTAAAGCTCCAAATAAGAATGTCACCAAAAATAAAGGTAAAAAATGCGTTGAAACAAACGCAGTCGTCCCGGAAAACCATTCTGTTAAGATTGTCTTTTCACCCAGTAATGCAATATTTGGACGACCCATGATGCGCAGATTCAATGAATATAAAGCTGTCATAGTTAAAATACCGGCCAAAAGATTCAGCATATTAAGGTGGGTTGATAGCCATGCGGTTACGAAGCCAGCAAAAGCACCAGAAAAAATAGCTGCTAATGTTGCTATACCGGGATCAACTCCAACTGTTACAAGCGAAGCAAAGACAGCAGCACCAAGGGTAAAACTACCATCTACTGTTAGATCTGGAAACTGCAAGGTACGAAAAGACAAGTATACTCCAAAAGCAACCAAACTATAAATAAGCCCCATCTCTACAGAGCCAGTAAATTGAATCCAATTCATAATTAGTCTCCAATTACCGTTGCTGTTTGTAGTAAAGCTTGGGAAATGGTAACGCCCATTCTTTCTGCTGCGTCCTTATTGATCATTAAGGATAAAGGATGATTCACTTCGACAGGCAAATCGCCAGCTGGTACACCATTTAGAATTTTTAAAACAAGTTCACCTGCTTTTTTGCCCAACAAAAAGCGATCATATCCACGAGTCGCCACTGCTCCCGCCACAACAGAACCCGTATCACCTGCAAACACCGGAAGTTTATGTTTTTCACCGATTTGCACAATACCGTTCATAGCAGCAACAGCTGTATTGTCATTGGGAACATAGACAGCTTGCACCTTGCCAACCAAATTATTCATAGCAGAAACAACATCACTTGTTTTACCAGCAACGGCTTCTACAATCTGAATACCTCTCTTAGAAGCTTCTTCGTGCATAGCCTTGACCATTTTAACCGAATTCACCTCGCCTGCGTTATAAATGATTCCTAAGGTTTTAAGGCCTGGGATAAAATCCTGTACAAGCTGAATTTGTGATTCTATCGGTAAATTGTCGCTAACCCCCGTAACGGCTTCCGTTCTTTTATACAAATCTTTGACAAGCTTTGCCCCTAAAGGATCAGTCACCGTGCTGAACACCAAAGGAATGTTTTGCGCCAAACAAGGGCCAAGCGCCGCTTGTGCAGATGGAGTTGAAAGAGCCAAAACTAATTTTGGTTTAAGGCTAATCATCTGCGTTGTGATTTGTGCCGCAGTTCCAATGTTGCCTTGAGCATTTTGATAAATAATTTTGACAGTTTGACCATCGATGTAGCCAGCTTTGGCAAGAGTATCAATAACACCTTCACGTTCTTGGTCAAGGGCTTGATGCTCAACGATTTGTGTAATAGCGATGATAGGTAGATTATCTTTAGATAGCGAAACTGAATCTTGTTTATGGGAAAGGTATTTGAGGGATAATACAATTAAAGCAACAACTGTAAGACTAATTAGAATTTTTTTTAAATTACTCATGGTGATAGAGGCTTTCTTTTTCGTAAATTGGTATCAGGTGCGATTAGGTTTTTTTTGGTAAAGTTGCTAAATCGACCGTAATGTGAGTAATCATTTTGAAACCAATAGCTATGCATAGTATCACCTGTGTCAAAGTAAAGACCTATTTACTATAGAACAATATGTAACAAATTACTTAGCTTTTTCAAGCTAAGTTTCATTTCTTTTAGCACGTAAAACAGGAAACGTTGCAAAAAATCCCCGTCTTTTACAACTCTTTCCAGCAATGCGAATGCCTAATCCTTCGCCTTTCTTTCTTCTTTTTTACGTTCATGCGGACAAAGGGTCGCTTTACGAATACGGATAGATTTTGGCGTTACTTCGACCCTCTCATCATCTTCGACATAGGCAATCGCTTGTTCCAATGTCATCAGTCTTGGAGGAGTTAAGCGAATAGCTTCATCTTTTCCAGAAGCACGAACGTTACTTAATTGCTTTGCTTTTAATGGATTAACTTCAAGATCATTATCACGGCTATTTTCACCGATGATCATGCCTTCATAAACTTGCGTACCCGCAGAAATGAAAAGCACACCACGTTCCTCCAAATTCCAAAGCGCATAAGCAACAGCCTCCCCATCACCATTTGAAATCAGAACGCCGTTATGGCGCCCTCCTACAGCACCGCGGTATGGTCCATAAGAATGGAATACTCTGCTCATAATACCAGTTCCACGTGTTTCAGTTAAAAACGGACCATGATAACCAATCAAACCGCGCGATGGGCCATAAAAAATGATTCTGGTTTTACCACCGCCGGATGGGCGCATATCTTGCATTTCCGCTTTGCGTTGGCTCAAGGATTCAACAACAACGCCCACATATTCATCATCAACGTCAATCTGGATTTCTTCAATAGGTTCCAAGCGCTGGCCATTTTCATCTGTTTTATAAAGCACGCGAGGACGGCTAATTGATAATTCAAAACCTTCACGACGCATGGTTTCAATCAAAACACCTAACTGTAATTCACCGCGCCCCGCAACCTCAAAAGCATCTTTATCTTCGGTTTCGGTAATACGAATTGCGATGTTGCCTTCAGCTTCTTTCATTAAGCGATCACGAACAACACGTGATGTTAACTTTGTTCCTTCTCTCCCCGCTAAAGGAGAATCATTAATAGAGAATGTCATTGCCAATGTTGGCGGATCAATCGGCTGCGCTGGAATCGGAGTTGTGACTTCAGGAGAAGCAATCGTTTCTGAAACCGTTGCCTTTTCAAGACCTGCAAGCGCTACGATGTCGCCGGCTTCTGCCATTTCGACAGGAACACGCTCAAGCCCACGGAATGTGAGAAGTTTTGAAATACGTCCTGACTCAACCAAATTTCCTTCACGATCCATAACTTTAATGGGCATATTTAATTTCACAATACCGCTTTTGATACGGCCCGTTAGAACTCGCCCTAAATAAGGATCATATTCACGAGTTGTGATCAACATTGAGAAAGGACCCTCTTTATCAGCTTCCGGCTCTGCAACATGCGATAAGATTAAATCAAACAACGGTTCAATATCTTTTCTTTCGTGATCTAAATCACTGACCGCCCAACCGCCACGGCCAGATGCATAAATAACCGGAAAATCAAGCTGTTCATCATTTGCGTCAAGTGCCATGAAAAGATCAAAAATTTCGTCCAAAACTTCATTTTGTCTAGCATCTTGACGATCGATTTTATTGATCACAACAATTGGTTTTAGCCCCAATTTTAAAGCTTTGCTTAAAACGAATTTAGTTTGCGGCATCGGACCTTCGGCAGCGTCAACCAGCAATACCACACCATCAACCATACTCAAAATTCGCTCAACTTCTCCGCCAAAGTCCGCATGTCCGGGAGTGTCAACGATATTAACGCGCACATCCTTCCAAGATAACGAGGTACACTTTGCAAGAATCGTAATTCCACGTTCCCGCTCTAAATCGTTAGAATCCATGGCACGTTCAGCAACGTTTTGATTAGAACGGAAAATTCCGCTTTGTTTGAGCATAGTATCAACGAGGGTTGTTTTCCCATGGTCAACGTGGGCAATGATGGCGATATTACGAATAGAAGTCATTTTTGAGACAAAACCTTAAACTGAACAAGGACTTTCCAGCCTTGTTGGAAATTAAACGAATGATTTCGTTGGAATAGTACAATGGCGCGTCCTAGAGGATTCGAACCTCTGACCTACGGCTTAGAAGGCCGCCGCTCTATCCAGCTGAGCTAAGGACGCAACTGCTGTAAACTTAACCTTAATCGCAAATTTATTCAACCAAAATCCTGAGTTTCTAATAATTTTGTATGGTTTCTTTTTAGGATTTATTGTAAAAGATGGGTTCCTGATCACAGTTACTTTGATTTACCTTCACATTAAATAAAGCGCTTTATGACTTTTGAAATCGATTATACCCTTATCAAAAAAGCTTGTAATTTACTGCATCAAAGCGACGTTGTCGCTATGCCAACAGAAACTGTGTACGGCCTTGCCGCTGATGCAACAACGGATCAGGCCATTGTTAAAATCTATGAAATGAAAAACAGACCTAGTTTTAATCCCCTAATTGCGCATTTTCCCGATATCGAAGCCGCTAAAAAATATGTTCACTTTTCAAAAACAGCAGAATTACTCGCAAAGCATTTTTGGGGCTTAGATTATCATCGCCCCTTAACGTTGGTTTTACCGCGCCTGGAAAATACAAACCTTTCACACCTTGCAACCGCTGGCCTAGACACAGTTGCTGTTCGCGTTCCAGCCCACCCCATAGCTTTAGAACTTTTAAGACAATTCAGAAAGCCACTTGCAGCCCCCAGTGCTAATCGTTCCAATCATATCAGCCCAACAACAGCAGAGCATGTTCGGATGAGCTTTGGTGAAAATGCCCCTTTTATTTTAGATGGTGGAGCGTGTCAAATTGGCCTTGAGTCGACAATTTTAGATATGACCCAGGATCAACCAGTTTTGTTAAGGCCCGGCGGAGCAACTGTTGAGGAAATCGAAGACGTTTTAAAGCTCCCTGTTTTAAGGCACAATGATCCATCCGCAACGATTAAAGCTCCTGGCATGCTTAAACGCCACTATGCCCCCAGCTTGCCATTGCGTTTGAATGTAGTTAAGCCATTACATGGCGAAGCGTTTTTAGGATTCGGGCATGCAGAGAATGCTATCCTCAATTTAAGCCCTAGTAGCAACCTGAGCGAAGCCGCATCTAACTTATTTTCTATGTTAAGAGATTTAGATAATCCAAAATTCAATGGTATCGCTGTTATGCCCATTCCCCATGAAGGATTAGGTCTTGCCATTAATGATCGCTTGAGCAGAGCTGCAACGAAAAGTTAGAAGCTCAATAACTTACACGAACAGAAAGCGGTGCAGTCCTAGGCGCTAGGAGCTTTATATCATCTTCAATAAACCAGTCTAACTAATTGGTCTAGTTTAACTGGTTTATTAAAAAAGTCAAAGTTTAGATGAAAGACTTAAGCTCAACCAAACTTATTTGTTCTTGGAAATCCAATTGGCGCCAATCTGCCAGAACCAGCTCTTCGGCCCTGCCAGGTGCGTAAATCTTTTTCGGTGATGGTTTTGCCTGCTCTCGTCCAGGTAAGCCCATTGCTTAAGGAAAAGATAGTCAGATCACTCATCTTGCCATCGCGATATTTTTGGAGAGTCACCCCACGCCCCTTGGTCATGGTTGGAATCTCTTGAATCGGAAACACCAATAATTTACGGTTTTCACCAATAATGGCAATATGATCCCCTGTGATAGGAATACAAGCTTGGGCCTTTTCGCCATCTCCCAAAACCAACACCTGTTTACCGTTTTTGGTTTGGGCTAATGAGTCCTTTGCATTCACCACAAAACCACGTCCATCGGTTGCGGTTAAAAGAAATTGCGCCTGGGCCTCTGGGCTTATAACAAATGCACTTAAGATATCTTCGGTGTTCTCAAGGTCAACCAGCAAGCGTAACGGTTCACCATGCCCTCGAGTTCTGGGCAATTTATCAATACCAAGCGTATAAAACCGGCCATTGGTTGCAAACAGCAATAATTTGTCTGTTGTTTGGGCCGTTAAAACAAATCGTTCGGCATCGCCCTCTTTATATTTCAAATCTGTCGCTTGATGACCTTTGATAGCCCTAATCCAGTTTTTAGCGGATAAAATAACCGTGACATCTTCTTTTTCAATTGCATCCATGGATGGAATATCAATAGCTTCAGGAGCTTTTGCAAGCATCGTGCGGCGCGCACCCAATGCCGTATCTTGGCCGAATTTTTTGCGCAAAGATTCAAGCTCAAAGCCAATCTTTTGCCATTGTAGTTTAGGGCTCGCCAAAAGTTTTTCTAAAGATTTTCGTTCTTTTTCTAAGGTATCATATTCTTTTCGAATTTCAATTTCTTGCAGTTTGCGAAGTGACCGAAGGCGCATATTCAAGATGGCTTCAACTTGATTAGCGGTAAGGCCAAACTTTTCCATCATTACGGTTTTGGGATCATCTTCATCACGGATGATGCGAATGACTTCATCCAAATTAAGGTAGGCAATCAAATACCCGCCCAAGATTTCCAGGCGTTCAGCAATTTGCTGAAGACGATGACTCGTTCTACGTTGCCCGACAATTAATCGATGGTCCAAAAAAGCCTGTAAAACTTCCTTTATGGACATCACCTTTGGTACGTTCTGATGGTCCAAAACATTCATGTTTAATGGAATACGCACTTCAAGGTCTGTGGCACGGAACAATGTTTCCATCAAAACTGCAGCATCAACGTTGCGGCTTTTTGGCTGCAGAACTAAACGAATTTCATCAGTTGATTCATCCAATACATCATCTAAAAGCGGCAATTTTTTATCATTTAAAAGCGTTGCAATTTTCTCAATCAGCTTAGATTTTTCAATCTGATAAGGAATATGGGTCACCACAATCCGATAAAGGCCGCCTTTTTGATCTTCGACTTGCCAATTGGCCCTTAGACGAAAACTTCCCCTACCCGTTTCATAAGATTTTAAAATAGATTCAGCATCCTCAACTAACACACCGCCGGTTGGAAAATCAGGAGCCGGAATGAAACTCATCAGGTCACGAACCGTCGATTCGGGATGATCAATCAAATGAATCAAAGCCTTACAAATCTCATCGAGATTATGAGGCGGGATAGACGTTGCCATACCCACAGCAATCCCGGTGGCACCATTGGCTAACAGATTTGGAAAAGCGGACGGGAAAACAATCGGTTCTTCCCCTTCACCGTCATAGGTTGGCCGGAAATCAACAGCGTTTTCTTCCAGGCCTTCCATTAAGGAAATCGCAACGTCACTTAGCCTGGCTTCGGTATATCGCATAGCGGCTGCCCCATCACCATCGATGTTACCAAAATTCCCCTGCCCCTCGATTAAAGGATACCTTACTGAAAAATCCTGAGCCAATCTGACCAGGGCGCCATAGATTGCTGAATCACCGTGTGGGTGGAACTTACCCATAACGTCACCCACCACGCGGGCACACTTTTTAAAGCCAGAATTGGGATTCAGCTTTAGCTGCTGCATCGCATATATCAGCCGCCTATGCACAGGTTTTAATCCATCCCTAACATCCGGCAGCGATCTGGACATAATCGTTGACAAAGCATAGGCTAAGTAACGTTCGCTTAACGCTTTTTCAAAATCAACATCATGAATAGAATTTGTTTGTGGCATAAAAAACTAAGCATCCTAAGTAGGGCCTTAGAATACTTTAAAAAAAACGTTCTGTCACTTGGGGATTTGAGGGAAACACGGGATCAGTGTGCTTTTTACGAAAAAATATACAAAATATCGTTTTAATTTTTTAAAATACTAAAAATATATGTTGTTAAAATTACTGAGGCAATTTCCTAAGGCATAACCTTTTGACTCGCCTTGGATCTGCATCCAAAACTTCAAATTCAATGCCGGACGGATGGGTGACCAATTCGCCTCTAATAGGCACTCGGCCTGCTAAGAACGCCACCAACCCACCAAGGGTATCGATGTCCTCTTCATCATGCTCATTTAACGGCAGCTTTTTTGAAAGAGCCTCTTCTAATTCCTCTAAAGTCGTCCTTGCATCCGCCACAACAGCACCATCGGCCCTAACGACAACATGGCTTGTTGGTGCTTGGTCGTGAGCATCTTGAATGTCACCAATAATTTCCTCAATAAGACTAGCAAAGGTCACAAGCCCATCCACACCGCCGTATTCATCAACAACAATGGCCATTTTGCTTCCGGTTTCACGCATCTGAAGCAAAAGATCAAGAGTGCGCATCGAAGGCGATATAAATAAAACTTCTCTTATTAACGTATTGATTTTAAGCGCTTTTTTACTTTGCAGCCATCCAAGAACATCTTTGATGTGTACCATACCTACGACATGATCCAGGTTCTCACGATAAATCGGCAATCTGGTGACTCCAGTTTTAACAAACTGCGCCACGAGTTCTGTGGCTGTGATCGTGATTGGCGCTGAAATGATGTCAGCTCTTGGGATCATGACATCATAAGCTGTTAAATCCCTTAAGTTCAGAACGTTTCCAAGCAACTGACGTTCATCAGAGGCAATGGATGGTTCCTCTTCTGTGCTTTCTTCAATAAGTTCTTCCAGGGCTTCTCGTAGATTATTATCGCTATCACTCAGTTTAAGTTTTCGTGATAAATTTTTAAAAAATTGCCACATGCTATGTAAGGGTACTCTTTGTCGGGAAAAGTTATAATTTTTCATTATTGATATGGGTCGCTAATGCCTAAATTTTCTAAAATAGAAACCTCCAAAGCCTCCATTGCATCGGCCTGTGTGTCTTCCACGTGATCATATCCAAGCAAATGTAATGTGCCATGAACAATGAGATGCGTAATGTGATCCAAAAAGCGTTTTTTCTGCTGCTCCGCCTCTTTTAGCACAGTTTCAAGCGCTAACACAATATCACCTAATATAATCGGAGGTTGTTTATAGGATACTTTTTCTAACTCTTCTCGTGTCAAAGCCGGGAAAGAAAGCACATTTGTTGGGCTGTCTTTACCGCGGTAAGAATGGTTGAGCTCTCTTGAGTAAGCATCATCAGCTAAAAGCACACTAATTTCACTAGAATGACGCCATTTAATTGCCTTTAAAGTGCCTTCGATAATATTTTGAATACGATCCTGCCATTCATCAATTGTATACCATGCTAACCAAGGATCGTGGGAAATTTGTAGGGCAATTTCATGACTCATGATTTACGATGGGTGCTTCTTTGTGTACTGATCATAGGCATGAACAATTTTACCAACCAGCGGGTGACGAACAACGTCGCTTTCATCAAACATTGTGAAATGAATCTCATGAATGTTTTTTAAAACAGTTACAGCTTGATTGAGACCAGACGTTACACCACCAGGTAAATCAATTTGCGTCATATCGCCATTAATGACCATTCGTGAATGACTACCTAGGCGCGTTAAGAACATTTTCATTTGCATGACAGTTGTGTTTTGGGCCTCATCCAAAATAACAAATGCATTCGATAATGTCCGCCCACGCATAAATGCCAAAGGAGCCACTTCAATCTCACCGTTACTCAAAAGCTTTAAGACTTGATCAGGGGGAAGCATATCATTCAAGGCATCATAAAGAGGCCTTAGGTAAGGATCCACTTTTTCTTTCATGTCACCAGGTAAAAACCCAAGATGTTCTCCTGCTTCAACCGCAGGGCGGGTTAAAATAATACGATCAATTTTCCCGGCTAAAAAAAGCGATACAGCCGTTGCTACAGCTAAATAAGTTTTCCCCGTACCAGCAGGGCCAATTCCAAAAACCATGTCATTATTTTGCATGGCTTTTATATAGTCAGCCTGCCTTGGGCTACGAGGGAAAACGATTCTTTTTTTGGTAGCAATTGATACTTCGTGTTCCTGCGGATGAACATCGCCATTGGGAATAGAAGATTTGGTAGTTGCTAACATAATAGCCGTATCTATTTCCGACATCTCAACGATATGCCCTTTAGAAAGTTCATTATAAAGATGCTGAAGAGCATTCTTGGCAAAAGTCACTTCAGGTTCATTACCACTAATAGCAACCCTATTACCACGCAATGCTAACGTGACACCCAATCGTTGCTCCAATTGCAAAAGATAACGATCTTGCGGCCCCACCAACTGTGATAAAAGGTGATTATCTCTAAATTCTAAAAAGTAATTCGGTTCTGATATTGTGCTACTCAAACTGGGATTTCCCTCTCTTGTCCATTATGTGAAGGGTTAATGTTACCAATATATTCTTCAGTTACAATAGATCCTGCCAGGCTTCCCGCGTAACCATCTTCAATTTTAACGTCCACAATCTTACCAAAAAGCCTTTCCGGTATCATCATAGGAACGGATTGCATATATGGCGTTTTACCCAACATTTGCCCTTCAAGTTTTGCTTTACGATCAAATAAGACCGGTTGAATCGTTCCAATCTTACTTTTATTAAACGACAATTGATGGTCACCTAGCAAGTGTTGTAATTCGTGAAGACGCATCGATTTAACTTTTTCTTCTACCTGCAGCTCCATCGCACCGGCTGGGGTTCCGGGACGAACGCTGTATTTAAAAGAATAAGCTTGCCCAAATCTTACTTCTTCAATAAGCGCAAGTGTCGCTTTGTGATCTGCGTCTGTTTCACCAGGAAAACCAATAATAAAATCAGAAGAAAAAGCAATGTCTTCTCTAGCTTTTTTAAAGAGTTCAATGATTTTTAAATAATCCTTTGCGCTGTGTTTACGGTTCATAGCTTCCAAAATACGATCGCTGCCAGATTGAACGGGCAAATGAATAAACGGCATCAATTGAGGAATATCCCTATGCGCATCGATTAAATCTTGATCCACATCTCTTGGGTGCGATGTTGTGTAACGGATGCGCTTTAATCCTTCGATATTAGAAAGTTCTTGTATTAGTCTTGCAAGTCCCCACTCATTTTTTCCATGCACAGAAGCATAAGGTGCTGCTCCATGATAAGCATTTACATTTTGCCCTAACAAAGTAATTTCAACCGCACCCAAACTAACAAGACGTTTCGCATCTTCAATAATTTCTAGAGCAGGCCTTGAAAATTCAGCCCCTCTAGTATAAGGAACAACACAAAAAGTGCAAAATTTATCACATCCCTCTTGGATTGCTAGAAACGCCGAAGCAGGGGAAATTGTAGGGGGAGTTAAACTATCAAATTTACTTTCAATAGGAAAATCTGTATCCACAAGGCCGCGCGAACGTTTTTTACTATTGGCATCTTTTTGACGAACAAGCTGCGCTATCATTTCAGGTAAACGATGATAAGTTTGCGGACCAAATACCATACTGACATAAGGGGCTTGCTTAATAATCTCTGCCCCCTCTGCTTGACCAACACACCCGCCCACACCAATTAACATATCATTGCCTTCAAGGCGGCGCTGATCTTGTTGCAGTTTAAGACGACCTAAATCCGAATAAACTTTCTGCTCGGCCTTTTCTCTGATATGGCATGTATTTAAAATAGCAATATCTGCCTCTGAGGGCTCTTCAGTAAGTTCATACCCCAAAGGTTTGAGTAAGTCGATCATTCTGTCAGAATCATAAACATTCATCTGACATCCGTAAGTTTTTATATAAAGTCTTTTTGACATTATTGGATTTGCTATTTAATAGATTTTAAGATTTGTACCAAAATAAAAGCAAAACTATTTTTTGTATATAATAAAGATGTAGTCAGGAATCTGTTTTAATAAGTTTTATAAAAACAAGTTCCTAACAAAAGAATACCAAGAGTATTTCAACTTTTTTGAGCTAAGATCGCCATTTGATTTTGACCTTCATCGCTGTGCTGTCCAACAACAACTTTTAAGTTTCGGCGACGACGACCATTGATGCCAAGACCTGTATTTTTCGCGATTTGGCTACGTCTTTTTGCGTAATTCGGAGAAACCACAGGATAATCAATAGGAAGTCCCCAGCGTTCTTTGTATTGATCCAAAGACATCTTATAAACTGTGTTAAGATGACGCTTTAACATCTGCAACTTCTTACCATCTTCAAGACAAACAATATATTCATCCGTCACTGATTCTTCAATTGGCACAGCAGGAACCAAAGGTGTCCTACTTTTCAAACTACTTGGATTTCGATTTGCATCCGATAGCGTTTGATAAACTCTAGCAATAACCGAAGGCATCTCTTCTAGCGCAATCGAATGATTGGATATATATGCCCCCACAATCTGGCTGGTATAATTAAGTAATTCAGCATGTGTTAAAGATTCGGTCATTATTTAATCCTTTTTAAAAACAATCTATTTTCATAAAGTTATAATTATTCATTAAATTTTGTTCAATCATTATTTACATTTTTTTTAAAAAAATTCTAAAAATTTGTATAAATACGTCAAATTTACTCTACAGCTCCAGTTTCTAAATGAAAAGCCCACTTAATCGTATGGATTTTATCCGCGACTAAAGGAGTCAAAAGCAATAAATAAGATAGTCCCGTTTCAGCTGAGGTTTGACAGATAATATTTTCACATCCACTCGCTATAAAACGCCAAATTTGATATGAGCGTTTATTTTTTTTATGAAGATTTACCTCTTCGTCAGATGGACGAGTCCGAATCCGAATTCGCTGAGGATTATCTGAAACAATTTGTACCGTATTGGAAAAGATAAATCGAATCGCCCCCATTGACGACTTTGAGAGTGTAAAAGTATCGTGCCCCCTAAAATCCCCCTCTTCAGGGGCCAAATAAAGCTGGCGCTTATGATGATACGTTAAATCATGGATTGTTTTTTCAAGCTCTACTTCGATATAACCATTTTTATCTTTATTATGCCTTTTAACGATAGGCTGATTGCTGTCAACGTCTTTGACCTGTAACCAAGAATGATCGGCAAGTTGAATCACAGCATCAGATCGACTAACGATCCTTTGACGCCCTGAGCTCCATTCAAAATCGAGAATATTAATTCCCGGCTCTTCACTGCGCATAAAAGACGGAAGATCATATAAAGATGGCTTGACATTTAAAAGCACAAGACCGGCTTTACTGACACATCTTTCAAATCCAATATGCGGGGCTCTTCCAGGGGGACGACCTCTCACATCAGCTAAAGATAAAGCCATATCAACGGACCCAGGAGAAATATCATTCGTACCGATTCCCATGTTGTATGGATTATTATTTCCCATGAAACTAGCCAGACCTCCGTCTCCATGACGAAACAGCCTTACCAGTGGGGCCATAGCATGGATAGCTTGTTGAATAAAAAGCGGATCTTCAAGTTCAGCTCCTTTTAAAAGAAGACGTATATCAATTAGGTCACGAAGCAAAATAAATTGAACTAAGGGAGAGCGGCTGATATGCCCTCCATCAGGTAAGAGTTGTTTTTGTAAAACGAATTGTAATTCCTTCAAAAAATTAGGAATTCGATGTTTTTGACGTGGCAAAGTACAAGCACAAAAAATCAATCCTTTCAAAGTTAGAAATACCTCTAGAGGGTCTTCTTTGACACTGTAATTTCTTCTTAAGTAACGGTACTGTCGAACGAGACTTTTAAAAAACGCCTGACGAAACGAATCATTGGCCGTTGCCCCAAAAAAATCATACAAAGCCACCCAATTTGCAAGACGAGTCCCTGCAATGCTATTACTCCAAGCAGGTGTCAGCCAACTCTTTTTTGTAATGGAATGATTGTGATCAATCCAATGACTCACCAACCCTCGAGCAAACTTTCGGCTAGGATTCGTATTCACAATCCTAAGATCTCTGAGCCATTCAAAACTATGTAAGCGACTTAGTAAAGCTGGCGGACACGTCTTGGAACAGGCTAAATAAGATAGATATTCTTTTAAAGGAATCAATTTTCCATCAATAGGAAAAGACCCATCTAATAACCTTTGCGCTATTTGAAGATGGCCAGGCCAAGGATCAGTTGGAATTGTTATCAGTTCGGATGTTGAGCGGCCAAATAAAGATACCCCATATAAAAGGTTCGTCTTAAATAACTTATGCAGGCCCTTATAAAGGTAATTTAGAGGATTAAACATCAGTTTATTTTTTACCCAAAGATTCTATGCGCGAGCGGTAAACTTGAACAGACACAGGGTGATCTTTAGAAAAGATATAATTCCCAACAACCAAAACATCCGCCCCTGCTTTTAAAACATCAGGTGCTGTCTGATCATTAATGCCGCCATCAACTTCGATTAAAATTGGCAAGTTTTTTGCGTCAATAAGCGCGCGTAATTCTTTCAGCTTTTCCAAGGGAGAAGTAATAAATTTCTGCCCTCCAAACCCAGGATTGACTGTCATAATCAAAACAAGGTCCAGCATATCTAAAAGCGAAACGGCAACCTGGATGGGAGTTCCTGGATTAAGAGCAAGACCGGCTTTGATACCGTGATCTTTAATTTTTTGTAAACTTCGATGTGTATGGTATCCCGCCTCAGGGTGGATGGTTAAACAACTTGCACCCGCAATAGCAAATTGATCAATAAAAGCATCTGTTGGCGCAATCATTAAATGTACATCGATTGGCAAAGAAGAAACAGCCCTGATATGATGAACAAAATCAGGACCAAAACTTAAATTAGGAACAAAATGACCATCCATAATATCGAGGTGAATCCAATCAGCCCCTGCACTTGTGAGCATCTCTATTTCCTTTTGAAGGTTCAAAAGATCAGCAGCTAAAAGAGAAGGAGCAATTCGGACATGACGGCCATTTTTAGGCATTTTTTAAAAACAATCGCTAATAATTTAATAGATTAAATATACCCAATTCGTCTTAAGATGCCTAGGGTTATCAGGCCAAGAACTAAAGGGACTTTTAGCTAAAGCTTCAGTCATCTGGTAGCATTGCCTCTACGGTCTAATAATCTGTATTTACAAATATCTATAAATATTAGTAAACATAATTAAGTTTCAATGTAAGCATTCTTTATAATTTAGGAGGTTCTAATGCCTATATCAGAAATTCCTAGTAAATTTCTTGAAAGAGCAGAAGCATTGACGGAGGCTAAGCTTAATGTTGCAGCCAATCTAACTGCAATTAAATGTTCTCTTGCCAAAGAAGAATGGGATGAAGAAAAAATCCTCAAAACATATCTTAAATTTTATCACGGCATCAAAGAGATCAGCCCACCTCCTTTAGAAAAGCTTTCACAAAAAAAAATTAACATATATCTAGTTGGTGGAACTATAGTTGTTGCCCTATTACTCAGTACGCTTGTATTTTTTAAGTATAGTGACTTTTTGTTGAAATAAGGAGACACATCTACAAGGATGAAGGGAATTAAGTTTTATGAATGTGTTAGTTTAGACCTTTTATGGCACTTAGCTTTTTTGTGAGATAGTGGTTACTGTGGACTCATTTAAACGAAGGGCGACATTAACTTGTCCTTTTTTGAATTACGCGAATATTTTGTATGCCTGTAATTGTCGCTGCAGCTGAATAAAAGTTTTTAAACCCAAGAGATAGCAGTGTTCGTTTTTGATGAATCGATGGTCTTGCTCAAGGATATTGTTCAGATATTTGATTTGGCGAATTTCAATCGTTTTGTCCTCTTACATCCCTTGATTACAAGCATCAAGAACAGCTTTGTTACTACCGCTCTTATCGGCTATCCCTTGAAATAAAAGAAACTTAAGGGCCCTATGATCTAATAATTTTAAAAAAATTAACTATAGATTTACTTTTTTCAAGCTCGTATAGTTTTTACAATGGTTTAATTTTGTAAAGATATCACTACTTTTCCTAATGTTGTTGCTTGTTGCTATTGTTTTCACAATTATTCTAGCTGGCGCTGAAGTTGATATTTTTACTCCTAGCTTTCCCGAACTGCAGCGTCACTTTGGACTCACTCCCTTCATGGTTCAATTAACCTTGAGCATGAACTTTGTTGGTTATTGTGCTAGCTCTCTTTATGTAGGCCCTTTGGGTGATCGTTATGGAAAAAGGCCCATTATTCTTGGCAGTCTCATTATTTTTATTGTCGGTAGCATTTTCTGCTTAGCCGCTCCCACGTATTGGATTCTTATTTTAGGCAGATTATTACAAGGCCTTGGAATGAGCGGCCCTGCTGTTCTAGCCTTTGTCATCATTGCCGACGTTTATCCCCTAGAACGACAAGCATCTTTAATGGGGACCATGAACGGACTCATTGCCTTTTCAATGGCTCTAGCCCCTGTGATAGGTAGCTTTGTTAACTTATATTATGGATGGAGAGGGAATTTCTTTGTTCTTTTTGCCATTAGCATTATCTCATTTGGTTTATGTTATTGGGCACTTCCCCATGACAAACCCAACCCAGCCGCTAAGGTATCTCTGACATCTTACATCCCCTTAATGAAATCAAAATTACTGATGAAATATGTTTTTGCTATCTGTTTTGCTATTTCAGGATATTGGGTGTTTATTGGAATATCCCCCATTTTGTATATGGAAGATTTAAACGTCAAATTAGAGCACTTTGGATTTTATCAAGGCGTAACTGCAGGAGCTTTTGCTTTAATCAGTACGATTAGTCCCCTATTTCTAAAACGCTATGGACCCACAAAATGCTTAAAAGTAGGAACAATCATTACCACTCTTGGCGCTCTTTCCTTACTTTTCACAGGCATGTTTATCCCTGACCATCCCATGATTATTACTGCCCTAATGGTCGTACATACTCTTGGCTTGGTATTTCCTGTTAATATCCTCTATCCAATATCTTTAAGTATTTTCCCAGAAGACAAAGGCAAAGCTGCAGCTTTGGTATCTGCAGGACGCTTAATCATTATCGCCATCGTCTTGGAATTTTTAGGATACATCTATAGTGGAACTTTTTATTCACTCGGGATCTTTATCGGTCTTGTTACCTTAGGAGGATTTGTCATTATCCGTTCTCTTCCGCAATGGAAAAAGCATTATGAAATTTCTTCTCAAGATAATAGAACGAGTGCTTAATACTCAAATTGCTCTCTTAAAATTCTCTCTTCAAGATTATGACCGGGATCAAAAAGAAGATTGTAACTAACACTTGTATCTTGAAAAACATCAACAATTTTTACAGATGAAACCGTCCTGTCATCAGCCGTAGCACTAACGCCTCTAAAATCGGCATCCAAAATTTCAAACCTAACTTTAGCTGTATTGGGAAGTAAAGCACCACGCCAATTACGAGGACGAAAAACGCTAAGGGGAGTCAACGCCAAGAGCTGTGCATCAAGTGGTAAAATAGGTCCGCGTGCCGAAAGGTTATAAGCTGTACTTCCGGCAGGAGTCGCTAGAATAATGCCATCAGCAACTAAGCTCTCTAATCGAATAATGTCATTAATACAGATCCGAATCCTTGCTGCTTGCGAAGTTTGACGTAATAAAGATACTTCATTAATTGCATGATAAACGGCTGTCTTTCCATCACAAGTTTCAACATTCATCTTAAGCGGATGCAAAAAGGTCGTCTTAGCGTTTTCTAACCTTTCTAATAATTCATCTCTAGATTTAATGTTGGATTCATTCATTAAAAATCCAACTGTGCCGCAATTAATACCATAGACAGGTTTGCCCAAAGCTTGAAATTGATGGAGACTATGAAGCATAAAACCATCTCCCCCAAACACCACAAGAAGATCCGCATGATATGGATCGTTTACAGATAAACCCTCACTGAGTTGCTTTGCGTATCTTTCGGCCTCTACCGTGGGAGCCGCTATAAAAGCAAGATTTTTTTGCATCAATGTTAAGATAACCCCTTTAGTAAATCATCGACCATTTGGTTCATAATTTCGAAATACGCTCTTGGTCCAGAAGAAATGTCTTGCCCCAAGTAATCAAGCATATGATACCTTAGAGAAAATTGTTCGGCCAGGTTAATACTTGCATCATTTTCAAATTGTGGTTCTGTAAAAATACACGCAGGATAAAAAGGGGATGATTTGTCACCAAGCAATGTCTTTAATCTCATAAAATGCTGCGCCTTTGGAGGATGTCCCGGCTCTATCGTGATCGCCCCAATTGCTTTTGTGCCAAAATGATGATCAAAGTATTGCATTGCATCATGATAAAGAAGATAAGGTTTGCCCTTAATTGGCTTAAGGCGTTCTTGAAGGCCATCATCCATATGTTTAATTTCTATAATTGTTTTGGCCGCATTCTCTTTATAACGCACTGCATTAGACGGATCGATACGACTTAATATTTTAGAAACTTCGTTTACAATAATCATGGCATTGTTAGGATCTAACCATAAATGTCCGTCTATACTGTCAGAGGAATGTGAATGTCCGTGGTGTTCATGTCCTTCATTAACATGCTCATCACAAGTACCACAATCACAATTATGCGAATGTTCATGAGTCTCCTCAAACTCACCTTCCCAAAAACTTTCTTTGCGATAAGGGTATAGGATCAATCCTTCTTTATCGCTTAGAGTGAAAATTTTTGGAACAGGAACTGTTTTTTCAAGAATTTGTTTCATATGGGCTTCGTAAATCTCGCCCACCCAAATAACAAGATCGGCACTTCGAAGCATTTGAACTTCATCAGGAGATAAAGAATGCGTATGCGGAGAAGCGTTCCTATTCATTAGTAGTTTAGGTGTGAAAATACCATCAGCAACCGCTGAAACCAGACTGTGAATTGGTTTAATTGTAACAACAATTGATAAAGAAGGGGAAGACTCTAGGTTAGGTTGCTTATGATACCAAGCATAAATAATGCTCAAGAAAAGGAAAAAAGGAATTAGGATTTTGAGAGAACGCATATTAGAAATCGCTTAAGAGAAACATCTGATTTCATTCTTAAACAACCATTTGCTTAAAGACAAGGGCTTAACCTTTTAATCTATTTTGTGATAGTTTTGATTGTGAATTTATACAAAAGGAAAAAGTTATGACAATTCAGTCAACAGTTCTACCTAACGGTCTTCGTGTTGTTTCAGACTTTATACCCAGCGTTGAAACAGCTTCGTTGGGTGTTTGGCTTGATGTTGGCACGCGCAATGAAACAAAAGACATAAATGGTATTGCCCATATGTTAGAACATATGGCCTTTAAGGGAACTGAACGTCGCACAGCGCTGCAAATTGCCGAAGAAATTGAGGCTGTGGGCGGTTATTTAAATGCCTACACTGGCCGTGAAACAACTGCCTATTACGCTCGAATTTTGAAAGAAGATGCCCCCTTAGCTGTTGATATTCTCTCAGATATCCTGCAGTACTCAACTTTCGATGCGGCTGAGTTTCAAAAAGAACAATCCGTTATTATCCAAGAAATAGGTCAATCTAACGATACTCCCGATGATATTGTTTTTGATTATTTTCAAGAGACCTGCTTTCCGGGGCATTCTATGGGATGGCCCACTTTAGGAACCGTAGATGTCATTCAATCTCTTAAGCCTGAAATCGTTAAAGATTACATGAAACGTCATTATGGGGCTAAGCAAATGGTGTTTTCAGCTGCTGGCAACATTGATCATGATGATTTGGTCCAAAGGGTTTCAAAAGGGTTTACAAATTTAACACCCGATTGTTCGCACAGCCCAACCCCTGCGCGTTATCAAGGCGGCGACTATCGTCAAGATAAAGAACTTGAACAAGTTCATGTGCTGTTGGGCTTTGAAGGCGTTCCTTACGGTCATAAGGACTATTATGCTTTGTCAGTTCTTTCAACCTTATTAGGTGGCGGAATGTCATCTCGTTTGTTTCAAGAAATCAGAGAAAAACGGGGTCTTGTTTATACTGTTTATTCTTATATGTCGAGTTACAAGGATTCTGGTGTTTTTGGAATCTATGCCGGCACCGGAGAAGATGAGGTTAAGGAGCTGTTCCCTGTTGTATGCGAACAACTCAAAACTTTAGGATCGACCCTTAATGAAACAGAAATTAATCGAGCAAAAGCCCAGCTAAAAGCATCTTTAATGATGGGCCTTGAAAGTACATCGAATCGATGTGAACGTCTTGCTAATCATGTTTTAATTTATGGTCGCCCGCTTTCTTCGACAGAAATTATTAAATCCATTAATAATGTCACTAAAGAAGATCTAAAAAACTTATCGGATCGGTTATTTAAATCGCCATTAACTTTAACAACTTTAGGACCAATTAAAAATGTAATCAGTTTTGATGAGGTTCAAAAACAATTGCTGTGGTAAAGTCTTTTTTCTGCTTTTTTGCTCTTTTGATCCTATCGGGATGCGGTGGTGGAGGGTCTGGCAACCGCACAAGCGTTACAGGCGTTTGCAAATCCTGCAAACCTTATTTTGTCAGGGGTTCATGGCACCACCCTCAAAATCATTATGAATATGATGAGGTTGGGCTTGCTTCCTGGTACGGTCCAGGATTTCATGGAAAACCAAAGCCTTATGGTGAAATATTCAATCAAGATGCTATGACGGCAGCCCACAAAACACTACCTCTTCCAACAATTGTTAGGGTTACAGATGTAAAAACTGGAAAATCAGTAGTCGTTCTGGTTGATGATAGAGGTCCGTTTGTTTATGACGGCCGAATTATTGACCTTTCAATGGGAGCAGCTAAAGCCCTTGGCACCTATCAAAAAGGTGTTGTTAAGGTGCGCGTTCAATCACTGGTTAATGAAAGCAAAGCCTTAGCAGATTACCTATCCAGACATGGCAATAAATCAGGCAGAGATAAAAGTGGTAGAACGTGGCTAGAGGTTTATCACCAAGAAATCGAAGGACGCTATGGACATGAATCTTTTGAAAAAAGTCCAATCGTTCCAACGGAGTCGTTGAATAGTAAGGCTCCTGCACTGTCTCAAAAGTCTAAATCAGTTTCTCCTCCTTCGATAGATGATTTTTTGCAAGGACTTGAAAAAGCAAGTCCAGGAGCAGCAAATGTAACGCTCCAAACAGCAGCCTCTGCTGTGGTTTCTAAGGCCAAGCCAATTGCAGCCGTCTCTTACACGCCTTCTTATATTTCGGTTGGAGGCGATTTTGTACAAAAGGCAAATGCTGAAAAATTAATGCTTCAAGTTCAAAATAACAATCCAGCACAAGTCATCGAAACAATACACCCGGGAGGACAAAAGTTTTATAGTGTCCGCTTAGGCCCCTTTATGGATGAGAAAAAAGCACAGACTGCTTTAAATCAACTTGCTGGAATGGGCCAAACTGATGCAATAATTGTGAAAAATTAAAATGATGAGATTTATCTTGGTAAAACGGTTTCTTTTTATTCTTTTTGTTTGTTTAATGTGCGTATCAGAAGTAGCCGCCGAGAAAGCAAAAAACCCATCTGCCCTTCAGTCCCAGAAAATAAATGCAGCAACTCCGGTTACTGATACAGTAAAACCGGAATTACCGAACAGCATGATCCCGATGGACATTGATGTTTTAGCAAAACAAGCTATGCTGGTTGATTACCAAACCGGCACTGTGCTTTTACAAAAAAGGGCCGAAGAACCCATGCATCCTTCATCTATGACGAAAATCATGACGGCTTATTTAGCTATTGAGAAAATAAAAAACAAAATCGTTTCTTTAGAGACTCCAATTACTGTGGGTCCCAATGGCTGGCGGGTTGAAGGGTCCTCTATGTTCTTAAACATCAAAGATGTTGTTAAAGTTGAAGACCTTTTGAAAGGTATCATTATCCAATCTGGAAATGATGCTTGCATTGTGCTGGCTGAAGGCCTCTCGGGCACTGAAGCTGCTTTTGCAGCTGAAATGACGAGAACGGCTCATCAAATGGGGGCAACTCAGACAACGTTTAAAAATGCGACAGGCCTCCCTCATCCTGAACATCTTACAACTGCCAAAGATTTGATAACGATAGCTATCCACGCATTAAAAAACCATCCGGAATTCTGTCATCTTTATGGGGAGAAAAATTTCACTTATGGTGGTATCACCCAAGGAAATAGAAACCCTTTGCTTTATAAAAACATAGGCTGTGATGGTATTAAAACAGGAAAAACAAACATTGCTGGTTTTGGAATGGTTGCCTCGTGTATGCAGCAAGGACAACGTTTCATCCTTGTGATTAATGGCATGCCTTCTATGCAGGCACGTGCGGATGAAGCAACTAAACTGATAACTTGGGCAATGCGCACTTTTGCAAATTATCGCTTGTTTAGTGCCGGTCAAACAATTGATCAAATTCCTGTCTGGAACGGAAAAGAAAATGTGATGCCCATAACGGTTGAAAAAGATGCGATTATTACTTTGGCTCGCGTTGGTCGTCCTGATATGAAGGTTAAATTGCAATATAACTCGCCTATTCAAGCACCAATTTCAAAAGGAACAAATGTAGGAAAAATTATCATAACCTCAAGTGCTTTACCAAGGCCCATAGAAATTCCATTAGTCGCTGCAGTATCTGTTGAAAAAGCTAACTTCTTTAAGCGCTTAACAGATTCAATATCTCATCTTTTTGCCAGTTCTTAGGAATGGTGCTGATTTCTTCTTAATTCATCTCTAAGCTTTTAGTTCGTTTTTACAGGCTGACTTTTGTTTGGGTCATTTGGCGCGGGTTTGGTCTCTTGCTTAGAGGGAACCTGCGCTGCTTTAGCTGGAGCCTGTGTCGGTTTCGTTGAAGCGGGCGCAGGAGCTTTTGGTGTGGCCTGTGGAGCAGGCGCTGTTTGTTGAGCAGGCGTTACAGACTTATTAGCCGCTGGCGACGGTGTTTGAGCTGGAGCTGCTTTAGCTGGAGCCTGTGTCGGTTTCGTTGAAGCGGGCGCAGGAGCTTTTGGTGTGGCCTTTGGAGCAGGCGCTGTTTGTTGAGCAGGCATTGCAGGCTTATTAGCCGCTGGTGGTGGTGTTTGAGCTGGAGCTGCTTTAGCTGGAGCCTGTGTCGGTTTCGTTGAAGCGGGCGCAGGAGCTTTTGGTGTGGCCTGTGGAGTAGGTGCAGGTTGAGCAGGCGTTACAGACTTATTAGCCGCTGGCGACGGTGTTTGAGCTGGAGCTGCTTTAGCCGCAGCTGGTTTAGCTGGAGCCGGGACCGGTGCAGACGCTTTTGGCGGAGCCTGTGGAGCAGGTGCTGTTTGTTGAGCAGGCTTATTAGCCGCTGGTGGCGGTGTTTTAGCTGGAGCTGCTGGAGCTGGTTTAGCTGGAACCGGGATCGGTGCAGACGCTTTTGGCGGAGCCTGTGGAGCAGGTGCTGCTTGTTGAGCAGGCATTGCAGGCTTATTAGCCGCTGGTGGTGGTGTTTGAGCTGGAGCTAATTTAGCTGGAGCCTGTGTCGGTTTCGTTGAAGCGGGCGCAGGAGCTTTTGGTGTGGCCTTTGGAGCAGGTGCTGTTTGTTGAGCAGGCTTATTAGCCGCTGGTGGCGGTGTTTTAGCTGGAGCTGCTGGAGCTGGTTTAGCTGGAACCGGGATCGGTGCAGACGCTTTTGGCGGAGCCTGTGGAGCA
>Ga0214919_10000376_pt1 | contig 76614 bp, 87 predicted proteins | sample LL1503_MetaG_FD_177994 | JGI IMG/M metagenome (GOLD analysis project Ga0214919, IMG submission 177994) | Freshwater microbial communities from Lake Lanier, Atlanta, Georgia, United States - LL-1503 | ecosystem: Environmental > Aquatic > Freshwater > Lake | place: USA: Georgia | collected... | reverse complement strand
AAACGAAATTATAACCCTCTGCCTGTGCACAGTAAAACTACTATTAAGCAGTCAAGAGTGAGACGAAACGGGTATCTCACCATCATTTTAATTGGGGATTAAGCTAATCTAGTGAAAGCATTGGTCTGAAGAATCAAGGAGACCGGAGCGTAACCGGTAGTCCCCACAAACAAGGAAACAACCCCCGAGTTGGTAAGCGCTTACCCGGACTCAAGAGAAGTAAAGTTACCAGATGGGTGCGTAACGCCTTGGACTACTATGACTTAATAATGATACGAGCTTCATACGTTCGCAAAATAACATAGTGGTCAAATATTCTTCTGTCGTATAAGGGTTATTACGGTTGACTGTTAATCAATTTATGGTGGTTCGAGCCCACCCGGAAGAGCGAGGTTATCCCCACACCTCCTATATGGCACTCGGTCCGTTAAGCCGGGGAAGTGGGGTTTTATATGGTGATTGTAGCTGAATTGGTAAAGCGTCTGATTGTGGTTCAGGAGATTGTGGGTTCGAGTCCCACCTTTCACACTTAATTATTTGTTATGGAAGAAGAAGACAAAATCGAGGAATTGGAAGGAATCATTATTGATTTAAAATTTGATTTAAAGAAGTCCAAAGATAAGGAATTGATTTACTTGGATATTTTATCTAACATTGATAATTCGTTAAAAGTGTTATTCAAGAGAGAAGAGGAAAATGAAAGATTTGATTTAGGTGATGATGTTAATTACCGAGAATGTATTGTTAATCTGAAGAACGCTTTGGATGACTATAAAGAAATTTATAAATTAAGGTTATGAAATGTGTTGTTCCTGTGAGAGGGGAAAAGGTAAATTAAACGTATAGAGAACGCCTCTATCGACACAGAGGAGTTCTCAACCTCAAATTGTTTCCATAGTTCAACGGATAGAATTTTGATTTACGGCATCAGAGATAGGGGTTCAAATCCTCTTGGGGACACAAAATGGAGAGTAAAACAATCAGGGTATTGTCACCGCCTGCTAAGCGAGTGGTTCGGTAAAACGGATGGATTTCGAGTATTCTGCTCTCCACTAATTAGTTCCCCCACTTGTTCCGTGAGGGGGTATAAAGAGACATCAATCAACGGAACCCCAAATGGAGTCCTTGCCTTAGTAGGATAAAGATGTTATAAACTCAACTAATTAAATTCGGGTAGTAGACTAATTGGCTAAGTCGCCTCATTTGGGATGAGGACATTTTATTGCAGGTTCGAGTCCTGTCTACCCGACAATCGTGTTAAAATGTTTTTAATTAAATATGGTTTTTCACTAAAACCAAGATACTTATAATTATCAGGTAATGATAATAAAAAGGGTGTAAGTATGAAAGAAAAAGTTTTAGAATTAAGAAGAGAAGGAAAAAGTGTTAATGTAATACAAAAAATAACAGGTTTAGCCAAATCAACGGTTAGTAAATATTGTAAAGATAATGGTTTAGGTGGTAGAGCAGATGGTAAAGTAAGGTTATCTGATGATAAAGTTAAGGAGATTAATGAATATTATCAAACACACACTAGACAAGAAACTGCAGATTTTTTTAATATGTCTCCACATTCCGTAAAATATTATGTGGAAAAAAAAGTAACATTATTAACCGATGAAGAAAGAATTAGAAATAATTATTTACACGTAAAAAGTTTTAGACGACGAAACAAAGAACGAGCCGTTGAATATAAAGGGGGAGAATGTGTTAAGTGTGGATATAAAAAATGTGTAATTGCGTTAGAATTTCATCATTTAGACCCTGAAAAAAAAGATTTTGCACCTTCAAGTAATATGAATATGTCTTGGGATAAAATAAAAGAAGAATTAGATAAATGTATTTTATTATGTTCTAATTGTCATAGAGAATTACACTATAATTTATTCGGTACGTAATTCAGTGGTAGAAGCCCATTCTGATGAAATGGTCGTCGATGGTTCGAGTCCATCCGTACCGACAAATGTGGCTCACAAACCACCATTATTCGGCTCATAATATGAGGATTTTGAGCCGAATAACAATGTGAAATGAGCCGAATAATGACCTTGTAGCTTAACTGGCAAAGCCACGCACTTTTAATGCGTAGAGTGATGGTTCGAATCCATCCGGGGTCACAAAAAAAAAATGTTTAATTAAAAATTAATAATCGTGAGTAGTTACCAAAAAACTTTGGTCTTGGATTCAAGTTATATGGCGAGGAGTATTATTTCCACAGAGAGGGCTTTCGTCATTTCTTATAAAGGTAATGCCGATGTTATAAACGAACATCCGGAATCATTTAAATTAGTGAATCCCGAATTGGATATTAAAAAACCATCCATTATCCGAGTTTATAAATATGTGAATCAAATCATACAAAAAGTTCCTTTAAATAGAGAGAATGTTTATCGTAGAGATAATTTTGAGTGTGTATATTGTGGATGTAATAATAGAAAGACATTAACTTTGGACCACGTAGTGCCTCAATCTAAGGGGGGTAAAGATAGTTGGGATAACTTGGTTACCGCTTGTAGGAGATGTAACGGTGAGAAGTCCAATTTGACGTTAGAGGAGTATGGTAAAGAAATCCCTCAACCCAGAAGACCTCACTATTTGATGTTAATGAAACAAGTTCATCACGACATCCCAAAAGAATGGGAACCATATTTATTTTTTTAAAAAAAGTTTGGTAGTTTAAAAAATTGTATTATCTTTGTCGAAATTAAATATATAAAAATTATGAAAAAAAGTATTGTTGTTGCGGGATTGGGAGAATTGTCTATGGGTGCGGGAATTGAGAATATTACTCAAACACCCTTTATTAGTTTTAATAAATTATTAAAACCAAGAATGATTGGTGATAATGTTTATTCTTCAGACGAATCGGAAGAACTTCTCACAGTTTTCTTTAAGAATCTTGAATCATTAGAGATTTTAGAAAAAATGTGTAAAGTAACTAGAAAGGTATTGTCGTTACAAAATAGAGCTTCCCAACCAAAAGTTGAGAAAAAAGTGAAAAAAGGTAAAAAAAAGATTAAAAGTGTTACGATTGTAGGATTGGGTAGAAAATAGTATTATCTTTGTCCTCACAAAAACTGATGTATTATGTTATTAGAAAAAGAGATTTTAGATTTTACAATTTGGTTGTATAGTAATGGGTGGAAATTATCATCCGGTGGAAAATACACCAACATCCAAACCGATGAGGTTAAAAGTGTTGGGGATTTAATTGTTCAAAGTAAAACAATTGATAATTATGCTCCACAAGCATTCCAAGTGGGTGAAGTGGTTAAAAACAAAGATGGTGGAGATGAAGTTGAATTAATCAGAGTTGATTGGAATCGGTACGAGCGAGAATACAAATGTTGGTACGAAGATGAAAATGGTGATGAGTGGTACGGATTTGAAGACGAATTTGAGAAGATATGAAAAAAAGTAATCTAACCACGGAGGAGATAATAACCGAAATTATTAAACTTGAATGTGAGGTAACCGAATCAATATTTAGAGGTCACAAAGCCAATGATGCTGATGAGTACACTAATCATAGAAAAAGATTAGTTTTTTTGAGAAAAATTCTTAAAAGTAGAAATGTAATTGTATCTTTGTAAAAAATAGGCTGAACATCGAACCTTTGTAAATTAATTATAAATGAAATGGGAAAGTGGCTAGGCATAGTCCAAAAGGTAAGAGTATAAGTTTGTCCCTGTCTTCTAGAAGATAATACCAGGCGCCCTGCTTACCATAATTAAATTTACATAAAGATACCTGTCAGTAATGGCTGGATGTGTTGTTCCCGGTGAGAGGGGAAAAGGTAAATTAAACGTATAGAGAACGCCTCTATCAACACAAATGAGTTCTCAGCAAGTAAGTTATTTGGGTTCATCCAGTAACTACGTGACCCTACTCTTACATATTCAGTGAAAGAGAAATGAAATCAGACGTATACCTGATAATAAGAAAGAGGGTGCTAATATAAAAATAGAAATGATGATACCAAAAAATGAAATGGTTGAGGGGTGGTATAATGGTTTTTGTAGAAACAACCACGTCGCTTATTGGGACGGAGAGAAGTTCCAATACGTTAGATATCAATTTGGATTTTACTTGGACACCATAGAACATTTTGAAGATGTTAAAGACAAAGGATTTGACGGATTTGTTCCGGTGGAAAAGATTGAAAGAATTCCCATTGATAAACAATGGGAGGTTAAAGATGAAATAGGATATTAAATTAACATTAAATATAATTTACAAAAATGGGTGTATTTGTAAATTATATTTTACTTTAAATGTTCAGGTGCTAGAGTGGTTGATTAGATTGGTCTGCAAAACCAATGACGAAAGTCCTCGTCGGTTCGAATCCGACCCTGAACTCAATAAAAATGCGTCATAGGCTAAGGTAGCCAAATGGATTCCAAACCCATAGGACAGAGTTCGATTCTTTGATGGCGTGCAAAAGATTTATTCATATAAGGTTGAATAAGGTGACAGACGAAAGTTATCTCCGGAAGGTAAAATGAAAAATTAGTAGAGTGGTACTACGGGGTGACGGCCCAGACGCAGGTTCGATTCCTGTATTAATTAATTTGAGAATAAGGATTAAAGGTATTAATAGCGACCTAAAGGCTGGGGTAAATCTTTATAGATATTGTAAAACTAAACTTCCACATAAGGTGAAGTCGGTCATAATTGTTGGTGTGGATGTACTTCAAAGCCGTCTGTTGTTTTACAAAAATATTAAATACCGGCGATTATCGCCGTTATGTAAGAGAATATTAAATTAAAAAGTTTAACAACCGGGGTGTCCATACTCTAAAAAACTAATGGACTAGTTGTGTTGATAGGGGTGACCTCCCAATAGTAGCACCGTAGAAATACGGTAAAGGATAGATAAGGACTAGTACGCCGGTGAGGAACACAACCAATTCCGGAATTCCCACGAGAAGTGATTCTCAAGTTGCCCGCTACGACCCGAGGGCGGGGTTGTTAAACTTTTTTTATTTAACTTATAGGCATAAAAAAAAGGTTAGATTTCTCTAACCTTTTTCAGTTTATTATACTGTAGGTTTTTTAGCAACAATTGACCAAATTACACCAACTAATGTTAATACCGCTCCTGATAATTCAGTGTACATACCGTCAGATATATAACCTTGTGCAATGACAATACCACCAACGGCAGTGAATACGTGGCGAATAACACCAAAAATTTGTTCTTGATTCATAATTGAATTTTTAAAAGTTTATTTACTATAAATATCTTGAAATTGAGATGAATTAAAAAAATAATTTTAAAACCACTTGACACTTTCACAAAATGTCGTATATTTATTAGAAATCACAATAACACAAAAAATGCAAACTTTAAACATATTACTTACGATAGCGGGAACTGAGGGTAGAGATACAACTGAGACAGTGATGGTATGATATATATTTAAGTAAAAAAATATTCTAAAATCCATCTTCAAAAAAGGTGGATTTTTTTTTGGTTTATATTTGGCAGAATGAAATTAAGTCGTATCTTTGTCAAAAATAAAAGGATTATGAAACAAGAAATCATGACAGAAGAAAAATGTAGAGAATCTTGGGTGAAACATCAAAAGAATGCTCACGAAGATGATATGATACCTTACTTAGATTTTAGAGGTGAGTGTGGATTAAAGGATGAAGATGAAGAGGAAGACGCTTGGGATGATGATGGTAGTATAGAATATGAAGATTGGAATTAGAAGTTTAAAAGAAATAAATTATGAAAAAATTGATTTTAATTATGTCCATCCCACTAATCTTATCTTGTTCTGTCGATGAGTATGTGAGTTGTAATTGTGGTTTAGTAATTAGTAATAGAGTACGAGATTATTCTGTTGTAATTAGAAATGAATGTACCGGTGATGATAAATTGTTTTATCTATATCCGAATGATTGGAGAAACGCCCAAGTGGGTTCAGAATTTTGCATTTATAATACTAATAATTGGAAAAAAACAAATTAAAGACATGGGATACACAGAAGAACAATTGGGGATTATCGTTGGTTTAATGTTTATTGGTTTAGTAGTTTTAATTGTTATCGGTAAACATTATGTTGATAAAATAACAAAAAAATAATAACTATTATGATTAGAGAAGAATTGGTTATGGATTACTCACCGATATTGGGAGTAACCTACGGATTAAAAAATGTTGTTGATGAATCAGAGTGGGATGAAGACCACGCATTAAATTTGGTTCTAAATAATATTATTGAAGAATAAATTTTGGTGGAATGAAATAAAGTATTATCTTTGTAACATCAAAAAATAACAAGTTAATTGACATATTGGTAATACAGACGCTGCCATCGTCTAACGGTCAGGACCTATGGTTTTCATCCATAAAATCGGAGTTCGATTCTCCGTGGCAGTACTAAAATTATGAAGAAATTCTTTCCCGCGGTTGGGGAAAGATTAAGTGAATGTCGGGTTCGATTCCCGGCAACCATAACGGTTCGATTCCGCTGGTGTTGGTACAATACCTTAATCTATAATTTTAACAGACATCTCCCAAGGGAGAAGGTCATGGTCCGGATAGAACCTCATCTATCCAAAATTGGGGATATAGTATAACGGCTATTACAATGGTTTTGCAAATCGTAAATTAGGGTTCAACTCCCTATATCTCCACAAAAAAGGTCTATTGTTAAGACCAATTAATTTAAAATAAATGATTAATGTTTAATTTATTAGACCTAATAGGGACACTGGCATTTGCTATATCCGGAGCTTTAGTATCCATAGATAAAAAAATGGACTTATTCGGAGTGTTTATAATTACATTCGTAACCGCATTAGGTGGTGGAACACTGAGAGATGTAATGATTGGAAGAACACCGGTAGGATGGATGGTCAATATAGATTATATCTTTATAATAATAACAGGATTTATATTAACATTACTATTCAAACAACTGATAGAGAAGTTTAAAATATATCTGTTTATATTCGATACAATCGGTTTAGGTGTATTCACATTGATTGGATTAGAAAAAGGAATAAACATTGGTCTACATCCCATTATATGTATCGCATTAGGTACAATGACCGCTTGTTTTGGTGGTGTGATTAGAGATATTCTATGTGCTGAAATACCGGTTATATTTAAAAAAGAAATATATGCAACCATTTGTATATTGGGGGGGATTGTGTTCTTCATACTTAGGAAATTTAACCTAAACTCAGATGTGTTATATCTAACCACTTCATTAGTGATTATATCAGTTAGAGTAATGGCGGTGAAATTTAAATGGTATTTACCAACACTTAATAAAATGGTGTGAAAAAAATTGGTTATTAAAGATTTAATAACTATCTTTGTAAAACAAAACAGGAAGACAGGATACGGGAAGTCACTACCCGGGAAACACGGTTCTTTCTCTTTCAATTGTTATAGGATTGTCACCTTTGAATTGAAAATTTTGGTCTACGCGCATAACGGCTGTTGCGCTACCCTGTCACGGTAGTAAGTAGGTAAACGAAAAAGTGGGTTCGACTCCCACGTAGACCGCCAAAAATAATACATCGCGAGGGGGAGGTATAGTATCTCATCGGTCTCATAAGCCGACCAAAGCAGGAGCGTTACCTGCCCTACGCTACTAATTTAATAACTAAATCCGTATGGCTACAGTAGCAAAAAGGTCAAGACAACAAAGAGTTCTTGATATGTTGGAGAAACAATTAAAAAATGGTGTAAAAACCGAAAAAGGTACTATGAGTACTAAAATCCCTTTAACCGATTTTGATAAGAAAAGAATCGAGAAGGAGATTAACATCCTTAAAACTAAAGTTTAAGCTTATAAGCTTAAAATTAAAATTTATTTTAAAGGTATAAGTTTAAAAAAATAGATGAATAGACCACACCTAGGGTTAGTGATTTAATTATTGGGTCTCATTTCGGTACACAAGTCCGAAGTTCATCTAAACTGCAACATTCGCCTAGTAGGTATGGCACCACACTTCCAATGTGGAATAAGGCCGGTTCGAGACCGGCATGTTGCTCAAAAATAGTGAAAAAGTAATTATATGAAGTAACCTTCGGGGACACTGCCGGAACCCTTTAACACATAGGTAGGTGAAAAGTATGATGAAAGACAACGGCGCACCGGTCATCCATCTGGGAGTAATTACCCATAACGGACGTGGAGATGAAGTCACAACTCCTTCAGACCGCAATGGTGAAAAATTTGGTCACACTATTTTAATTACCTCCATCGTTCAATGGATAGGACATATCCCTTCTAAGGATAGTATCGGGGTTCGAGTCCCTGTGGGGGTACTAATTTTTCTTTTTTTATGTTTTTGTTATAGTCAACAGATGGGTTAAAGTCCCATCAATTGCCCCGGTGGTGGAATGGTAGACACGCTTGTCTTAGGAACAAGATTTTGAGGGTTCGAATCCCTCCTGGGGTACAATACATTATCATAACTCGGTGTGATACACCGCCAAACTACCTCCTTAAACAACGTGGGAACTGCGGTTCTCCCAATGTGGCCGAAGTGATGATGTTATAAGAAACAGAGAAAAATCTGGACAGCGAAAGCAGGATAGACCTTGGACAGTTTCTTTTAGTAGTTTAAGAGACAGAGTTGACTTCTACTTAAAAAAAATACTCTGCGACAGGCTTCCAAAACATAAATGGTGATGAGCTTGTTTTGTACACAAGATAACGGGGTTCGATTCCTCGTGGAAGCTCAATTGTTAGATGATATAGTGGTAGTATTCGGTCGGGGGTCTTACGTGAGTGAGTGGCCTCTGGTCCAGCACAGGTTCGATTCCTGTTCTGACAACAAATGAGATAGAGATACTCAATGATTTGGCATCGTTCGAAATAATGATGTGGCTGACGCCTCAAACGGTTTTACAGATGAGGTCTTTGGAAAAAAGGGGAGCATACTAACTCACCTCCAAGTAATAGTTGACTTTTAAGCGGTAAGACGCGTTGGGTTTTGAATAGAAAAACTGTGAATATCTACCCCAAACTAATCTCATTGGGGGAACACATCTGGGTGGTGAAATGGTATACACGCTAGACTTAAAATCTAGTTTTCCGAAAGGAGATTGAGGGTTCAAGTCCCTCTCCGGATACAAAAAATTTAATATTATGAAAAACAACCAACCCAACTCCACATAGTTTTAGCTATTAGCTAAAATTTATGACTCAGAAATTGAGAATTTGGAGAGTAGTCCCTACCAGTAAGACTGGTGTTCAGGCTCCCACTTTTTTCGTAGAAACTACGGAAGAAGGACGTGAGAAGGCAGAAGTATCTGCGGTTAAACAGGCGAGAGTAAAATCTGGCTTAGGAAAGTTCGATAATTGGAACTTTAGATTGGAGAAACTCTCTGTGAGGGTTGATAAATTTGGGAGGTACATTAAGCACCACCAATAGATTGACATATGTTTTATGGGTTCATTAAAAACCCATAATTGTCCTTGTAGCTAAATTGGTGAAGGCGCTCGGCTCATAACCGAGAGATATACAGGTTCGAAGCCTGTCGAGGACACAGCTGATATTTGAGTGTAAGCAAGTACAATATCTATCGTTAGGCTCTTACAGGTGGTGAACGGTGGTCTTAGAGTGATGCCTAAGTGTGGATACCATTTAACTCTACATAGAACCTCCGAGGAAACTTGGGGGTTTTTTATTTATTATTTATATTTTATTGTTTATAATTAAAAAAAAGATAAATATGGAAAATGAAGTAAAAATTTTTGGGTTAGACAGATTACATCAAAAACAATCTGCGGTAACTAACAATAAGACTTTAAGTCAAACACTTATTGATGGTGTAACAATTAAAAATATTAGACCTGTACCCCACGATGATGGTGTTGTTTCTGAGATTGCTAGAATTGATTGGGAAGAAATAACTGACCCTATTGTTCACGTTCATTTAACAACTACTGAGATTGGTAGAGTTAGAGGATGGGGATTACACCAAAATAGTTCAGATAGATTGTTTGTGGTTAAAGGGTTGGTTTCTTTTGTTGTTTATGATGGAAGAATTGATTCTCCAACATATGGGTTAGTTAATGAATTTAAGGTTAGTGAAAAAAATCCGACTTTATTAACAATTTCTCCAAATTTATATCACGGATGGAAAAACATTGGAACTAATGAGGCGTTCATTATTAATATGCCAACTTCAATGTATAACTACGATAAACCAGACGCTCTTGATTTACCTTATGAATCTGATGAAGCGATAGATATTGTTCCTTTTAGATGGTAAAATCAGTTATGGTGGTTATTCCAACACATAATCACCCCACAACACTTAAATATTCTGTTGAAAGTGCACAAAATCAAACGGTTGATGATTTGGATATAGTTATTATTGGTGATGGCGTAACTGATGATACAAGAGATGTTATTAGTGATATAATTAAAACTGATGATAGAGTTAGGTTTGAGGACGAACCAAAAAGAATTAGTAGAAATGAAGTTGCTAGACATAGAATTATTTCTGAATCAAAATCTGATATTGTTACTTACCTTGGGGATGATGACCTTTTATTTTCTAAGCACGTTGAGGTAATGAAAGATATGTTGGTTGATAGTGACTTCGCACATCCATTACCTGTTATGGTAGAATTAAATAATGCTGTAAAGGTTTTAAGAATTAACTTAAAAGATAAAAAATGGGTTGACTATCATTTAAAGCCTAAACAAAACGCAATTAGTTTAACAGGTGCTTCTCACACAATGGATTTATATCGAAAATTAAGGTTTGGTTGGAGGACTGCCCCTAAAAATGTTTGGAGTGACGTTTATATGTGGCAACAAATATTCTCAACACCAAATGTTAAATTATCAAGTTCTGACTTATCTACTATGATTAAATTACCGTCGTCACTAAGAAAAGAAAATGATATGTTAAATCGAATGTCTGAAATTGAGATTTGGTCGACTATGATAAAAAGACCCGACTTTTTTGATTTATGGCAGAAAAAAGTTCTGACATTTTAATAAAGTTATTTTTGCTCAATAAAGTAATCCATTTTATTGAGTAATTTTTACTTTATCGTTCACAAAAAACAAAACATCCTTATAATTATAAATGAAACCTTGTTGCTGAGGTTCTCGTGTCCAAAGTGGCATTTGAGTTGGAATTAATACCAACGAAGAGAAGTTCAATAAACATAAAAAATAAAATAAGGAAATTATGTATTACCAAACAAAAACAGGTACGCCTTGTGCCTACATTACAAAAGACAAAAAACGTCTTAAACAAGTTGGACAAAATGTCTATCTTAAAAATGGGGATGAATTTGAACTAGAATTGTTTAATCCCTCCACTAACACAGTATTATCTAAAATTAAACTTGACGGAAATTATATCTCCGGAGGAGGAATTGTTCTTAAACCGGGACAACGAATTTTCCTTGAGAGATATCTTGACGATGCTCGTAAATTCAAGTTTGAAACTTATGAGGTTGACGGAACATCAAATGAGGTGTTGGATGCCATCTCCGGAAATGGGGATGTTGTTATTGACTTCTTTGATGAGTATAAACAACCGGTGTGGACAAATAATATTAGTTATTGTGGTGGTTCATTTGGTGGACCAACTTATTCCACAAACACGGGTGGGTCATTTCAACAAATTACCCACACAACAAATACTGGTGGAGTTACATTTACAACTAATGGGTTTGCTGGTTCAACAACCGGAACGGCATCGTACAGTACATTAACAGCGGGGATTAATTCAGTAATGTTTAATACCTCATCGGGAAATTTAAATATCGGTGGTAAAAAAGAGGTCACTATGGATTCATTAGAGACCGGTAGAGTTGAGAAAGGTGGTAAAAGTGACCAATCATTCCAAACGGTAAATAAATCGTTTAATCACTACGCATGTTCTACTTCTATATGGAAGATATTACCTGAATCACAAAAACAATATGACAATAAAGATTTAAAAGTTTATTGTGGTAATTGTGGTAAAAAAAGAAAAAAAGATTCTGATAAATTTTGTTCTTCTTGTGGAACTAAATTTTAAAAAATAAACAAATAACAAGGTTTCATAAAAAAACCCCTTCTTTTCAGAGGGGGTTTATTATTAATAATCTTTAATTAATCGGACCGAATAACCTTCATTATCCTCACTCAAATCATAACTTACTGAACTATCCCCATTATTCATATATATAATTATTCCTGGGCTGGCATAATCTAAAGTTCTCCAGTAACCACTAAGTCCTAGTAATCCAAAACCACCATCCACCCCACGATAACCGCCTGGAAGTGCCGTAAACTTTGTGTAATTATTTGAAATGTTAACACCATACCAGTGAGTTGTTCCACTTTCTTTTAAATATTGTCCTGAGATTGGATTATAATTATTATACCCATCAAAACAATAAGGACAGGAACCATCATCTTCAATATAAACAAAATTATTCACTAACGTAAACCATTCATTATTTGATGGGACATGCCAACCTACAGGAGCTAAATTTCTTGGTATTCCACTACCATCGATACCAGCAACAGCATACCAATTATATAACTTACCATACGTTGCTCCTGTTGTTGAATTATTATTAAAATAACACCAAGCACCAACGGTTAATTCTGACCATTCGGTTGGGTCGGTTACTTGAGGTATTACCGTTCCATCTCTGTATGTTGAAACATCTAAATTTTTATTTGTCCATATTTGACTATAAATTGTTACAGATGTGTAAACTATATTAGGTGTTAATGTTGGTGTTGGTGTATTAGTCGGTGTTTTTGTAGGTGTTTTAGTAGGTGTCGGTGTTATTGTTGGTGTTTGAGTGTTAGTCGGTGTGTTTGTTGGGGTATTTGTAGGTGTTTTTGTAGGTGTCGGAGTTAGAGTATTTGTTGGTGTTTGAGTATTTGTTGGTGTGTTTGTTGGTGTTTGAGTGTTAGTTGGTGTGTTTGTTGGGGTAACAGTGGGTGTTATTGTTGGTGTAGGTGTAGGTCCTGTACAAGCAGACGCGTTAACTGTGGGTAACGGTAGAACACCAACAGTTACTATTCTCCACGAGGTTTCCTGATAAGGATATTGTGGTATAGGTGTAGTGTTACCATAATAATAAGTTTCCTCATCATTATAGTTATATATAGCCCACACTGTTACTCCTGAAGTAGATACAGGTATAACATTGAAATAACCATATTCGTACATTGGTCTAGTAAATCCGTTTACTATTTGAGTTCCAAAATATATATACGTACCATTTACCCCACTTCCAGCACCACTAACACATACACTACCTGTAGGTGATAGTGATGTAGGGGTATTTGTTGGTGTAACAGTATTTGTTGGTGTTACGGTATTAGTTGGCGTATTTGTAGGTGTGTTTGTTGGTGTTAGTGTGTTTGTTGGTGTTACGGTATTAGTTGGTGTGTTTGTTGGTGTATTTGTAGTCGTTTTTGTAGGGGTGTTTGTTGGAGTTGATGATAACCCAGGTGTTCGAGTGTTTGTTGGAGTATTTGTTGGGGTTTTTGTCGGTGTTTGAGTGTTTGTTGGGGTTATTGTTGGAGTTTGAGTTGGGGTTTGAGTTGGTGTTGGGGTTGGCGTTATGTCGATTGTTATGATAGTAACATTATTATTAGATAATAGATATTGTATATCACCATCCGGATATCCATCATTACATGTCATAATATACGATGAAACTGTTAGATTTATTGTTTTTCCGGTTATACCATTAAAAACATTCTCATTATCTACACTATCACCTAAAGATAAAATTGATGGTATATATAATTCCGTCATTGATGCGCAATTATCAAAACCATTATTACCTATAGAAATTAAATTTGGTAGATTAAAATTTGTGATATTATTACAGGAATAAAAACAATATTCACCAGAATTTATTAATTTTGGTAAAGATAAATTGGTTAACATTATCACCCCCCCGAATGTTTGTTCACCTGCGGTTTTAAGATTTGGTAAACTAATATAGTTAACCTTTGGTGTTATATTAAAACAATTAGTATTACAATATTGACTATTTGGTAGAATAATTGTTGTTAGGTTTAAACAAGATGAAAATCCGCTAATACCAATTTGAGTAATACAATTAAGCTCATCAACAATTTCTATTAACGAATTGTTATTATTAAATAAACCACTTTTTATCATAATGTCACTACCACCAAATAATAATACATTTACATCATTGATGGTAACTGATGAGAAATCATTACCATAATATGGTAAATCAAAAAAATTATTCCAATTTGTAACGTCTGTTGGGTCACCAACTAATGAGTTTATACTTCCAATATTATTAAAGGTTAGTCTTAAATAATGTTCAAGACCTGGCGTTGGTGTTATCGTTGGGGTTGATGTTATTGTTGGGGTTATTGTTTTTGTTGGAGTTATTGTTGGGGTTATTGTTGGTGTTTGAGTGTTTGTTGGTGTTGGTGTAGGTGTAGGTATTTGACAAATATCTCCCGTGTCAACTATTGTTATCACCCCTTTTTGAGCTGATAACAAATCATTTGACATATAATAACCATTAGATACGATACAACCATTATTTTTGTTATACATAATCATCTGTTGGGTATCATAACTATAGTTAGAGTAAGAGGTAGTTTTTGCGTTTCTATTGGTGTAAGACGGACTATTTTGTAAATTTATCCAATAACAAATTGGTCCAATAGTTAAATCAAACGTTATTACTTCACTCGGATTTTCCAAGATAACAGATTTTAAAATATCAATGGGACTTAAATTATTGGGTAAAACACAAATAGGTGATGAAACAATATTTGTTTCGGGCCAGTTAACATTTGAGATAATTTTTAATTTACCTAACGTATGTGAAAACGTCCCTTTAAAACACCATATGGTTTTAGATTGTTTAGGGTTTAATACTACCCCAGTCTTCCACGAAGAATCATTAAAGTTTTGATACTTTATTGTTATTTTTGAATTACCGTTATTTATAATTTCTAATTTTTGACCATTCATACTAACATTTTAATATAAATAGTTTTTTTATTAAAAAAAAAATTATTATATTTGCATCTAAATAATGTGATATGGAAAATAATATGAAAACAACTTGTAGAATTTATCTCGATGATGTAAGAACTCCAACCGGAGATGATTGGGTTGTTGTTAGAGATTATGATGAATTTGTTAACGAAGTTAACAAAATTGGTTTAGAAAATGTTAGTACAATCTCCCTGGACCACGATTTAGGTGATTCTGCGATGAAAGAGTATTATGGTAATGTTTCTCCGAACTATACTTTGGATTATAACAATATTAACGAAAAAACCGGATATGATGCTGCCAAATTCTTGGTTGCATTATTCCACAATACAAACGAGGGAAGGTTTAATATGACAAGAAGTGAGAGAAAAATAGATAAATTTGTTTTTCCAACTGTATATGTTCATTCGGCTAATCCAATTGGAAGTGCAAATATTATGGGTTATTTAAATAATTTTTATATGAACGAGGGTCAAGCACAAACTTGTGTAAGAGTCAAAATACCACATGTATAATGAATATATTTTTCTTGGATGAGAATCCTAAACTATCGGCTCAATACCACGTAGATAAACACGTAGTGAAAATGATTTTGGAAACCGCTCAATTATTATGTAGCGTTCATCACGTAACCGACCAAGTTAACGACCAAGTACCGTACAAGTTGTCTCATAAAAATCACCCTTGTGCGGTGTGGGCTCGTCAGAGTTTATCAAATTATTTGTATTTGTGTGAATTGGGGTTAGAACTTGGGAAGGAATATACCCACAGGTATGGTAAAAGACACAAATCAATAGATGTGATTAATTGGTGTATCATTAATAAACCAAACATTCCGGATATTGGTTTTACTCAACCAGCAATGGCAATGCCGGATGAGTTTAAGGTGGATTCTGTTGTGGAATCTTATAGAAATTATTATATGGGTGCTAAAATTAATTTAGCCTCTTGGAAAAATAGAGAAAAACCTTTTTGGTTTGGAAAAAAAGAACTACATTTGCAGTATGATTAAGATAGATAAAGATAGAAAAGTTTTTGTTACGTCCGATACACACTACGGACACAAAAACATATGTAGAGGAGTGACCGAATGGCGTCTCCCTGATGGTAGTATTCCGATATCTCAAACGAGAGATTTTAATACAATAGAACAGATGAACGAAACAATCGTTAATAACATTAATAGTGTTGTTGGTGAAGATGATGTGTTAATTCATCTTGGGGATTGGAGCTTCGGGGGATTTGAAAACATCCAAAAATTCAGAGATAGAATTGTGTGTAAAGAGATTCACCTTATATTAGGTAATCACGACCACCACATTCAAAACAACAGAGGTGATTGTCAGGAGTTATTTGCAAGTGTTTCTCGTTCAGATATTATGACATACAAATTCAAAACATTTGAATTATTTCATTATCCAATAGCTTCTTGGGAGAACTTGAATAGAGGTGTTATTCATCTCCATGGACACGTTCACTTACCAACAAATTTAAGATTTGGTAAAGGTAAGAAAATGGATGTTGGTATGGATGGTCACCCAAATTTTGGAGTATATGATATGGATGATATAATAAGAATAATGGATAAACGTGATATTGTGTCAGATATGTTATTTGACCACCACACGGATGAGATTGAAACTGAAGACGGTAAAAAAAGAAAATAATATGTATAACACGAGAATTGAAGAATCCCATTTTGATGAAAAGGGGAATTTAATCCCCAAGCGAGTGATTATTGAGGTACCATTGACTTACGAGATGATACAAGATTGTTTTTCATATGTACCAATGGACGCTCCATCAGAAATTAAATCAATGTTAATGGAAATCCTTGGGGAGACAATAGATGAAATTATTTTGGGGGAAAGACCGGATTATGTTAATGAAGAATGGTTAAGAAAAAAATTAATAGAAGTAAAAATAAGATGAAAGAAAAAATTTTAGAATTAATTCACAAAGAATTAGAGAATGTGGGTGGTGAAAATATTTTTCACAATTGTTATTTTGCTAATCACATATATTGTGGTAGTTATAGTCCATCACCATACGTTACAAAGCGGTTTAAAGTTAAAGAGAATTATGACAAATCAGAACACATAAGTCCCGATATAATGGAGTTTACTTTAAAATTTGAAGATGGTGAACCCGATATTAGAGTTTATACGCAGTGGGATTATAGTTCTGCGGATGAGATTTATAAGACAAAATATTTTGGATTAAAAAAGTTTTGGACAACAGTTACGACTTATAGATTTATAACAAAAGTAATTTGTGGTCATATTTTATTTGATTTATCGGATGAAGAAAGTATTGAGTTATTAAAACTAACTAAAGAATCCTACACTAAATATAATTCACTAAAAGATGCTGCGAATGATAAAATAGTGTTAAAAAAAATAAAAAAAAGATTAAAAAAACATGAAAATTAAACAAACACAAAAAGATTTATTCATCTGTTCTTGTCATAACACAGAACATCAAATGGTGGTAATGTATGATGAAGACGAAATTGATGGTGTGAAACATCCAATGGTATATATCCACACTCATTTAACTAAACGACCTTTTTGGGAAAGAGTTAGTTATGGTTTGAAATATATTTTTGGTTATCAATGTAAGTACGGAGCGTTTGATGAATTTATTATTAATTCGGATGATACCGAAGGAATTGAAAAGATTGTGAAATATTTAAAAAATTAAAATGAAAGAGTTATTTTTATTGAGAGGATTACCAGGAAGTGGTAAATCAACATTGGCAAAATCTATTGCCGGTAATAAAGGGTATGTCAAAGAAGCCGATATGTTCTTTGTGGATAGAGATGGAAATTATAATTTCAAACCATCTGAAATTAAAGATGCTCACGCTTGGTGTCAAGAAGAAGTTGATTTTTTGATGAAATACGAACATAAAGTTGTGGTGTCTAATACATTCACACAAGAGTGGGAAATGCAACCATATTATGACTTGGCAGCAAAATACGGGTATAAAGTATTCTCCATCATTGTGGAAAATAGACACGGTGGTGTCAATGAACACGGAGTTCCGGAGGATAAATTAGTCCAAATGAAAGATAGATTTGAAATAAAATTATGATAGGGTGGTTTATTTGGTCCTTCCTCATGATGGGAAATGGATGTGTATTCAGAGGGGGAAGACAAATCCCTTTACCCCCAAGATATTTAGAAAGACCTGAAAGACCTATTAAAAAAAAGAAAAAGAAAAAATAAAATTATGTTAGAAAAACTAAACAAATATTACGAAGACGGATTACTTTACAAACAAGTACATCCAACACTCCCATTAACCATATGGAACTACTCTGAAAAAGTTCAGTACGAGAACCTGTGGGATGAGGTGACTCTTAGTACAAGAGGTTTAGTTACTGACGACAAAGGAGATATTGTTGCAACACCATTTAAAAAATTCTTTAATATTGAGGAAGGAAAATATACTCCTACTGAAACCTTTGAAGTTTATGAAAAAATGGATGGTTCATTAGGTATCGTATTTTGGTATGAAGGTCAATGGGTGGTTGCCACTCGTGGTTCATTTACATCAGACCAAGCAATCAAAGCGAGAGAACTCTTAAAGAAATACAATACAGACATAATGTTTAGACATATGACATTTTGTTTTGAGATTATCTACCCGGAAAACAGAATTGTTTTGGATTATAAAGGTGAAGAGAAACTGGTCCTATTGGGAGCATTCGATAATTGGGGTAAAGATTATGACATGTCAGATTGGGATGAGTGGGGTTTTGATGTGGTTAAAAAATACGATGGTATCAAGGACTACCAACAATTAAAAGAAATGGTTAAAAACGACCAAGAGGGGTTCGTGGTGAAGTTCTCAAATGGAGATAGAGTTAAAGTAAAAGGTGTTGAGTATCTTCGTCTTCATAAAATTATGACCAATGTGTCTACAACAGGTATATGGGAATATTTAAAAAATGGTGAAGATGTAATGGAATTATTAAAAGATGTTCCGGATGAATTTTACACCAAAATTAAAAATTATGTAAAAGAATTAAGGTATTTTTATTTCCAAATATCTGAAGATGCTGGTAAAAAATTTGATGGTAAAATGTATGGTAAATATAACGACAAAGAACCCATCACAGATAGAAAAGAGTATGCTGAGTGGGTATCACAACAACCTAAACATTTATCAGGTATTTTATTTAGGATGTTTGACCGTAAAGATTACTCCGAAATTATATGGAATCTAATCAAACCGGAATTTAAAAAATTGTAGGAAAAATGACTAAAAGTGAGGAATTGTCCTCACTTTTTTTATTTTTAAACTATTTATCTTGATATATTAACAAATTATGAGTACATCAGTAATAGTAGCGTTTATCACGGGAGTTTTAGGACCAGTTATATTATTATTTATTAAAAATAAATTAGATAAAAAGAGTCAAAAACCTGATATGGTTTTAGAAACTTTAAAAGTTAGTGAGTTAGTAATGACTAAATTGGACCGTATCAAAGACGAATTAAAACCCGATAGAGTTTGGGTGACTCAATTTCATAATGGTGGAAATTTTTACCCAACAGGTAAATCAATGGCTAAGTTTAGCGTTATCTACGAAACAGTAAAAACCGGTGTTTCATCCATCCAATCAAACTTCCAAAATATCCCCGTTAATTTATTTTCAAAATCTATCAACTATTTATTAGAGAACGAATCTATTGAAATTGCAGATTATAAAGATGAAACAATAGCGACTTTTGGGTTAAAATATGTTGCTGAAGATACCGGATGTAAATCCGGATACTTATTCCCAATCAAATCCATTGACGGAAAGTATATTGGAACATTAGGTTTAGATTATACAAAAAGAAAAACTAAACTTGACGAAGAAGATATCCAACATTTAAAAATGTATTCAGCCTCATTGGGTGGTGTCTTAATGAACCATCTACAACAATAATATGAAAAAATTAATAACATTATTAGAAATATCTTCATCAGAATTCAAATCTAAACTTAAAAGTGTTGGGAATGTTGAAAAGGGTAATGAATTAACCTCTGGTGGTGATTTACAACCTGATTTTTTAGACATATTATCTAAATTCATGGATGATTGGAAAAAACTAAAAAGTAATTGTCCTTTAACTTTTACATCCGGTAATGATTCTTTTCATAAAAAAATTACAAGTTATACTAGTCGTCATACTAAAGGTGAGGCGGTTGATGTGACTTTAGATAGTGTGTGTCGTTCAGACTTTAAATCATTATTAGATTCATATAAGACAAAATACAATGGATTTTCATATATTGATGAATATACAAGTCCAACTTCTAAAGCAACTGGTGGTCATTTTCATATATCATATAGAGGTGGTCAACCAGAAGGTAAAGGTTCAACAGAAAGCGATTTAACCGGTGATGAAGGTGATATTACCTATGTTGATGGACAACCAGAGATTGGAGGTGATTTATTATCGGCTGGAATATCAAAAATTATGTCGTTAAATAATGAAAATTTTTTTAAAAATAAAAGAATACTTGAGAGTATTAATCGTATAAAAAATTTATTATAATGAATTATTTCATCTCACCTTCACCTAATGGTGAATTAAAACAAGGTATGTTATCAAAAACTGTTAGTCTTTCGTCATACGATAACGATAGATTAGTTAGTCCTTATGATGGTATAGTTGTACCATCCTTTAATCGTTGTGATGGAAATCTTAGTATTGAGCATAATGTTAATGGGGAGACATTTTATTCAGATTTTTGTGAAATAGGTAGAGTTATTGTTGGAATTGGTAGTACAGTAAAACAAGGACACACTATTGGATATTTTTCAGATAAAGAAATATCATTCTCAATACTAAATAAAAACAAATCAAAACAAAATGTTGGTGATTTTTTAAGTGGTCATCAATTTAACAAGAATGTTAAAGACCCTAAAACCAAAGAGCCTAAAACCAAAGAACCTATTGTAAAATCAAATGAACCTAGAATCGGTGGGTCAGACATTTTTACCGATATACTTTTAAGTCCAATATCTTTTATTAATAAAGCGTTATCCGACAAACCAAAGAAAAAAGACGATGAACTTAATGAAGATATTAATAGAATTAAACAACTTTTAAAATAAAAAAACCCCTCCGTTAAGAGGGGTTTCTGATTACTTAACCGTATCTACTTTTATAGTATCCACTTCCACTGAATCAACCTGTACTGAATCCACTTGTGTGGTATCGGTTGCAACTTCTGTTGTTGATTCTTCATTTTTTGTACCTTTCCAACAAGAAGTTAGAGACAAAGACCCTGCGATAACAATCGCCAATAATAACTTTTTCATAATAGTTTGTTTTTTTATTCTGTTAAATTATATATAAATATCATCGTCATGTCAAGAAAAATAGTAAATAAATCTACGGAATCGTTATAGTAAAAAAATTTTTTAAAAAAAAATGAAATAAAGTTTGGAAGTGTGGATTTAATGCTTATCTTTGTATCGGATTTAAAACTAATCATTATGGCTAAAGAGAAATTGTATAGAAGTGTTAACGGTGAATACCTTTATTTGTTTAATTGGATAGGTGGTGGATTTAATGATGTGTGGGCTCCAAGTAAAAGAGAAGCTTATGCTAAGGTGATAAGAGAGAGTAAAGAACACGAGAAAAAATATCCGACTCATGTTAAGTTGAGACCCGACTATTCCTCAATGAGAAAATGTACTTATAGTGAGTATCAATCTCAAAACCGGATGGGTTGGATGATGAGTGTGTAAAAACTACTTGAGTAGGTGGGAGTGGTCAATCAACAGCCGGCCGAAGTTTCAGGTAAATATATAACTAGGATGGGGGAGCCGATATAGTAAGTACCAAGTTGATGTTTTTTTGGAAGATTGAGTCAGTTTTTAACATTAGCGAAAAATAGTCAGGTGGAGGAAGGTTAGGGATGTCCCTGGCGTGGTAGACGTTGAGACTTCGAGCAATTGTTCAAGTCAATATTTACAGGTTCGATTCCTGTCCTGACTACAAATTTAAATTATATGGCGACATTAGAGACACAATATAAAAATTATTTGAAAGACAATCCGGATTCAAAATTTACATTTGATGAGTGGAAAGAGTGGTTATCAAATGATATTAATGAGGGGATTAAAAAATTAAAAATAGAAAAAAAATGGAAATAAATTATTCAAGCGAAGTTCTAACTTCTGCAAATTACGATTATGATGGTCAAACAGAGGATGGAAGAGAATTTACAATTCACGCGTTCTGGGATAGTTGGGACGATTACACTGTGGATACCATAGAATGGCTTAACGGAGCCGAGGGGACAGATGAAGAGGAAGATGAGATTATTGAAATGTTCTTGGATAACATGAATTAAAAAAAATCAAAAAAGATTTGACAGATTAAAATAAATGTATTATCTTTGTAGAAGAAAATAAGTTCATTGAATTAATGGTGTGGGTGTTGTGTCGAGGTTTCAAATCCCTCCGGTTTCAAATCCGTAGCTCAGATGGTAGAGCATACACCCACATTATTTTATATGGTATTATAGCTCAGTGGGAGATTTATTTCCCTTGGTAGAGCAAGGGTTCTGAAAAACCCTGTGTCACAGGTTCGAGTCCCGTTGATACCACTATAAATGTGTCGTGTAGAGTCGTTGGTTCGATTCCAACAACCGTAATCCTGGTGACCAAGGTTTAGCTGCAGTGGTAGAGCTTACACAACACATTTTATTTTTTAAAAAAAAGTTTTATAAAGTGCTTGACAAATGAAAAAAATCACTTACCTTTGTAAAACAATTAAGGGAAACCTTAAAGACGTTCTTAGAAATTTTAGATTATCCATTATAACACTTCGGTGTTGTATCAAAGATAATAGGTGGCTTATCATCTTTAAATAAACTGCGAAAGCAGGATAAACCGAAATTAGTTGTGTTACTAATTTTGGGGTTTGGGAAACCGAACTCGAGTAAGCAAGTGGGATATTAGTAGTCCTGTAGTACCGAGGATAACTTCGTAGGGAAATGGAATACTAACTTGGCAATGTGGATTGTCCGGTTGAGGTGGGAACACCAATAAGAATAACCCATAGGAACCAAGTAAGAAACATATTTCCAAATATGTAATTGCGGGTTCCAAAATAAGAGTTGAGTTAAAACCGAAAGGTAAGATAAAGAACGAGTGGTGTCGATTTTATCCCTATCAAACATCTACCAAGATGTTGATATGAACTACACTTGAAATTTCGTAATGGGGACATTACACGGAGGAGGTTAGTATTTTGTTGTCCAAAAGATAGCGAAGCTTACGACAGACCCCTTCTTCGACACATCCACAACACAATTACTATTTTCAACATGGTGAAAAACTAAACAGAAAAAAGCAAAAGTGTCTGTCAGTCGTAGATGACAAGGTGACTACTTAGTTATGGGCCGTCCATAGCACACAAAGACCGCAAGTTGATGTGTATTCTTACCAAAAACCTCTAATCCCGCAAGGATTAATTAGTTCGCAAGATTAAAGAGAGTGTAGTAATAAGAGAGTAATTTACGACTCGAGGAGTGATTGGTCTAACCAATCGTCACTGAGGATTACATCCCAAAAGGGTGTGGATACAGAGGGAACTAATAATCCTTTTAAAGATTCTCAATAATAGGTTTAATCTCAACCTAATTAGCCAAGAAGGTGATACATTAATTTGTATCACCTTTTTTTGTTTATATCAATTTTTATATTATCTTTGTCCAATGAAAAATTCAATTAACATAGTCAATAAGAAAGCCAAGTTTGAGTATTCATTCCTACAGACACTAATTGTGGGAATCAAACTAGTTGGTTCAGAGGTAAAGTCCATTCGTCAGGGGAAGGTATCCATCTCTGAAGGGTATTGTTATTTCAATAACGGGGAGTTATTTATAAAGGGGATGAATATCTCCGATTATGGGTTTGGGTCCTTCCACGAGACCGTAAAGGATAGAAAACTATTGGCCAAACGAAAAGAACTTAATAAGTGGGAGAATGAGTTAATCAATGGTGTAACCATCGTTCCTTATCGTGTCTTCATAAATGAAACCGGATTAATTAAAATGGAAATTGCTCTTGCCAAAGGGAAGAAGATACACGATAAACGAGATAGTATTAAATCTCGGGATATTGAAAGAGATATGAAGAGAGACTTGAAATAGTCTCTTTTTTTATTATCATTAATTATCAGTTCAAAAATAAACAAATAAAAAACAGAAATTATGGTAGATTTAACATCGTTCATTATGGGTATAGGTTTGGTTCTCGGGGTACTGGGAGTTGTGGTTATGGTTATAATGTGCATTCAGATTAACAGATTAAAAAATAAATGCAAACAATTAGAACAAGTTCAAGGACATATCTTTAATGATATTAATAGTGGTGGGGATTCTCTAAACCGTCGTATTGATGGTGAGATTGATAGGGTTGATAGATTATATACTGAAACAAATATGTACACCAACAAAAGAATGGATGACGTAGATAAAATGTTTAGTGATGTATATAGAAATTTTGATTCAAGATTAGATAAATTAACATCCAAATTCACGTCTCCGGTTGGGGATAAACAAGTATTAAAAGATTAAAAAATAAACATTTGAACTGATAACAAAAAAACCCATCGTATGATGGGTTTTTCTTTTTGTGGAAGTGCGGAGACTCGAACTCCGGTGTTACTTGTATTACCTATTAAGGACTACACGTTTATTCAGTTAATTCTCAACTGACAAATATTTGGTTCCTATTTTGACATCGTCACCAATAACTGTGTCGGGTTCACTTGTGTTGGAGTAGACCCCTGAACGAGACTCCTAATACATCTTCTGGTGGTATTACACCTTAAGACAGTTCTGTTGCTAGGTGCATCTGTCTGTCGACCCCAATGTGTGTTTGCTTACGCTACGTTCACAAGCTCATCTTGACGTACAAGACCTACTAGAGCCATTTTGTTTAAAACGTTTCCGTCTAAATTGTTGTGCCCATAGATTTAAGTGATAGAGAACATCTCACTACGTGCCCCAAATAACTATTACGAATAGTCAATTCCGTGTCACTCCCATATTTTAACTCTACAAAGATAATACATTTTTAGATAATTCCAAATAAAAATATATTTATTATTAAAATAAATATCTATGCCCGATAAAAACGACTCTCACGGGGAATTTAAAACAATATTTGACAATGACGATTGGTTAATTGTTGAACCAATGGATTACGATTCTTTTATATATTACGCTCCTCCTTCGATAAAATCTAAATGGGATGAATTTCGGGATGGAGATACTTACTTTATTATTGATAAAGATAAAGAACCTATCCAAATATATGTTATTCATAAAGGCCCCGATAATGAAATACTTTATTTGGGTAGTGAGGTTATGAGATATAGGCTTATTGATAGAAAAGAATTATTTCATGAGTTACCTGATGAAGTTAAATCGGAACTTGAACCCATAATTGGTTATAGTCCAATTTATGAATTATTGGTTAAGGTTAAGAATGGTGAACCGGTGTCATCTAATGAAATGGAAGGTGCTGACGATTTAGTTTATAAATTTAATTACAATGAAAAAAATCCAGGTAAAAGTACAATCAAATTACGTTTTGATGAAATTTCGGATTATGTTAAATTATTTCAGGTTGAAGAAGAAGATGTTTATTATGTGGATAGATTATTTTCATATTACGGCGACACATATGATTATGTTGATTATAATGTAGCCGCCGATGATTGGCAAGGGGGGTATTTTTTCGGTTGGTTTTCAGATGAAAATAAGGTTAAATTAAAACAGATTTTAAAATATATTTCACCTGATTTAATTTCGTTAGATGGCGAGGAAACCAAAGAAAAGGCTGCTGAAAAATTGATGGATATGTTTGGTGGTCAAATTGAAAGTATGTTAGAAGAATATGTGGACCTTGAAAATGGGTGTCGTCACGATGAGGCTAAAAAACAAATTAAGGATGAAATTTGTGAAATTTTCCAAAATTATGGGTTAATCAACATAGATTGTTTTAGAACTTATTATACTACTGTTGGTCTTTTATTATCAATGTTCAAGATTAGTCAAGACCCCACCAAAAATATCAATGGTGTTTTAACAGACATTGGTCACACATTTAATACTGGTGGATGGGATGAATATAGATATGAAATACAATGTAATGATTTTGATGAAGAACGACTTAATATTGTTATAGGTGAAGAATTAGATGAAATACTTGAGGAATTAGAAGAATCTGATAAGTATGTGGATATTTTAGAATACTCAAATATCTACGATAGAGTTATCTCTAAATACCCACTTAATACTAGAAGTAAGACTTCGTATGGTAGAGAATTTTTTATTAGAGAAATTGACCCCGAAACAAATAGAATACACATGGATGTTTTCACTAAAACTGGTGTTGCTCGTAGAAGTTATACCGAAGAAGAATTTAATAACTTTTTAGTTTCACCCGAATTATTTGAGGGTTTTGTTAGAATAAATTAAAATAATGTTTTTATGTTAATTATTTTCCCTATATTTGTGCTATGGAAAGAAATTATCAATTATTAAAAGATGTATTGTCGGTTCCGACAAAAACATATCAAGAAGACCTTATGGTAGAATTTCTAATCAATTGGTTAGAAGAAAATGGAATTCCCTTTAATGTGGATGAACATAATAATATCTACGCAACAAAACAAACAGACGAATTTATAGATTATTTTCCCTGTGTTATTGCTCATACAGATACGGTTCATAACATAGACACGATAAATATTCGTGAGGAGATGTTACAGAACAATCAATATGAACTCAAACCAGCTTTAAAGGCTTATAACGATTTTGGAAATCCAACCGGTATTGGTGGTGATGACAAATGTGGTGTTTATGCTTGTTTGGAATTATTAAAAGAATTACCAAATCTAAAGGCTGCTTTCTTTGTATCTGAAGAAACCGGATGTCACGGGTCCAAAAAAGCAAACCCTGACTTCTTTATAAATGTTGGATACGGAATTCAATTTGATGCACCAGGAAACAGAATGGTTACAGAATTTTGTATGGGAACACAATTGTTTGACCGAGAGAGTGAATTTTTTAAGACCTGTGATAATGTCTTAACAGAAAACTTTAAAGGTGAACAAGAATACTTTTCAAATCCATATACTGATGTTTATGCTCTGAAGAACCTATTTGACTTCTCCTGTATCAATTTTGCGATAGGTTATTACGACTATCACACAAGAAATGAGTATGTGGTTGTTGAGGATGTTTATAATGGAATAGAGACGGGTAAAAAGATGATTCAGGATTTGGGATATAAAAAATATCTATATAAAACAGATTCAAAATATTTTTATAAGTTTTAAATAAAAAACCCCTCCGAAAGGTGGGGTTATTTTTTTGGTATTTAAAGGGGGGATTATACATCCCCCTTTTTCTTTCTTGTCTTTTTCACAACTTCTACAACTTCTTGAAATTTAATTTCTTTATCCACAGAGATAATTGTGTATGGGGTGTTTTCAACCACAGTTCCTTTTATAATCTCCTCTGACACAAAATCCTCAAGTTTGTCTTGGATAGCTCGTTTAATTGGTCTTGCTCCGTAGGTTTCATCGAATCCAACATCAGATATTAAATCTAAAACACTACCATCAAAAGTGATGTCGTATTTCATTCCAATTAATCTATTAGTTAGGATGTCCAATTCTAATTTCACAATTTTTTTAACATCTTCTTTCACTAAAGAATTAAAGATTACAATCTCGTCTACACGATTTAAAAATTCCGGAGTAAAGAATTTCTTTAATTCCTTTTTCAAAACATCTCTACGATATTCTTCCTCAACATAGGTACTTGACCCAGTTTTAAAACCAACACCTGAACCAAAATCTTGTAATTTTTTTGCTCCAACATTTGAGGTCATAATAATCACACAATTTTTGAAATTGATTTTTTTCCCTAAACTATCGGTTAGGTGTCCTTCATCCAATACTTGAAGAAGTGTGGAGAAAATATCTTTATGAGCTTTCTCAACCTCATCAAATAGAATAACAGAATATGGTTTATTTTTAACCTGTTCGGTTAGTTGTCCCCCATCCTCATACCCAACATATCCGCTAGGTGCTCCGATTAATCTTGATATGGTATGTTTTTCTTGGTATTCTGACATATCCACACGAATCATATTATCCTCACTACCGAACATTTGTTTGGCGAGTTGTTTTGCTAAATATGTTTTACCAACACCGGTTGACCCTAAAAAGATAAATGAACCAATTGGTTTGTTTGGGTCTTTAATCCCAATTCTACTTCTTCTAATTGACTTGGCAATTTTTGAAACTGCATCAGATTGTCCAATAACTTTATCTGATAAATTAACTTCCATTTCGGATAATAATTTAGTCTCATCAGAGTTTAATTTGGTGATTGGAATTTTGGTAATATTGGATACAACCTCATAAACCAAATCAATGGTGATTTCTTTTTTATTTGTAAGGAGTTCTTCTTCAAACTTTTTCTTTTCAGATTCAAGTTTATTTAAGACTCTTTTTTCTTTATCACGAAGATTTGCGGCTTCCTCATAATCTTGTCGTTTAACAACATCCATTTTTTGTTGTTTAATATCGAATGCTTGGAGTTTCAACTTTTCTATTGAGTCCGGAGTTTTAATCTCTACCTGACTTCTCGCACCAACCTCATCCAAGATGTCAAACGCTTTATCCGGAAATTCTCTATCGGTGATATATCTTTCCGCTAAATCAACACATAGATTTAAAATCTCATTGGAATAGGTTACCTTGTGGTAAGATTCGTATTTATCTTTTGAGTTTTCCAAGATAAGTAATGTCTCTTCTTTGCTTGGTGAATCAACAACAACTTTTTGAAAACGTCTTTCTAACGCTCCATCTTTTTCAAAGTTTTTTCTATATTCATCTAATGTTGTTGCTCCAACACATTGGATTTCCCCACGAGCAAGAGCTGGTTTAAAGATGTTTGATGCGTCCATTGACCCTGATGAATTCCCTGCTCCAACGATGGTATGAATCTCATCAATGAATACGATGATGTTTGGTGCGTTTTGTAATTCTTCTATAATTACTTTCATTCGTTCTTCAAATTGACCACGATACTTTGTTCCTGCAACGATTGATGTCATATCTAATGATACGATTCTTTTGTCCATTAAGTTTCTTGGACAATCCCCATTATAGATTTTAATTGCAAGACCCTCAACGATTGCGGTTTTACCACAACCAGGTTCTCCAATAATAATTGGGTTATTTTTCTTTCTACGAGAAAGAATTTGGGCAATTCTCGTAATTTCACTTTCTCTACCAATAACAGGGTCTAATTTCCCTTCTTCAGCCAATTTTATTAAATCTCGACTAAAATTGTCTAACACTGGTGTTGCTGATTCGGAAACACTTGTGTTCTTACCTCTTCCTTCGTTACCATCCATAGATTCTATCATAATTAATTTGTTTTATTTAAGTATAAGGGTTAATTTCATTATTTCAAATGATTGGACAAAAGTAATACATATTTTTGAATTACCAAAACATTATTTTAATATATTTATAAAAATGGATTATAAAAATGCTTGGATGAAATACATCGATACTTTAGGTATTGATAATGAACTAATAGAAACTTATAGGAATCTTAGATTGGCATTCCAACGAGAGGGTTGGTCGGATGAGGATATTAAAAGTCCCCCATATTACCCAAATGATATTATGAGAAACTTTCAAAAATTCTCAACATTAAGGGATAATGTTTATTCAGAATTAAGAAGTTTTTTCGGTGATGTTGACCATAATGAGTTTACTACTTATCTTATGGATAAATTACAAATAATTGATTTAGAAACACCTTTAAAAAATGGCAATAAAAAAAGAAACAATAGACGGGACTAAAATTATTAACGAAATTGAGTCAACAAATATCGTAAAAACTGAATACGATACAGAAACTAAAAAATTAATCGCTGAATTTAAAAATGGTATGAAATACGAGTATGAGGCTGTTCCTCATAATGTATATACAAAATTCAGAATGGCGGAATCACAGGGTAAGTTTTTTACCACAGATATTTCAAAGGTATTCAAATACAAAAAATTGTAACAATTATAAATAATTAAGTATTTATAGTTAATGAGCAATTTAAAAAGTATATTATCCAGTTTTAGATTACAAGACGAATTAAATCCTAAATTTTGGAACTCACAAGATGATGAAGTAGAAACGATGGTACCCAAAGTAAGGGAACGTCTTTTAGAAATTGCTTATGAGTTCATTGATTTTTTGGGTGTTGATGTAATTGTCTCCGATGTGGTAATGACAGGTTCATTGGCAAATTTTAATTGGTCAAAATATTCTGATGTGGATTTACATATAATTGTAGATTTTAAACAATTTTCGAAAAAAGAATTACCATTATACGAAGAATTATTTAGATTAAAAAAAACTTTATATAACGATAAACATAATATCACCATATATGGATATGATGTTGAATTGTATGTTCAGGATGATGTTGAAAAACATTTTAGTAGTGGAGAATATTCTGTATTATTCGATGAATGGGTTAGCGAACCAAAAAAAGAAAATGTGGAAATTGATACCCAATCAGTTAAGATAAAATCAGAAGAATGGATGAAAACCATCGACGATGTTATTGAAAACGCTAAAGATGAGTCATTGGACGACGCAAAAAAATTGATAGATAGATATAAAGATAAGTTAAAAAAGTATAGAACTTCAGGACTAGAGAAAGGTGGGGAACTATCAAATGAAAATTTAGTTTTCAAGGTACTGAGAAGAAATGGATACCTAGAAAAATTGTTTGATTTTCAAAATGAGTACATCGATAAGTCATTATCCTTAAATGAAATACAATAAAAAGAATTAAAATTTTAACATTTTTAATTCTGAATATATTTATATATAAATTAATTTAAAAAACAAAAATAAAAAAATGGGAAAATTAAAACCAATTGGTAGTGAAAAATTAGAGGGTATGGAAAAAATTACTCGTATAATGGAAATTGCCAGATATAAAGAAAGTACTCCAAATTCAATTAATGAGAATAAATCAGTTGAATATAATAAAGTATTGGCTGACGGAAACAATTATCAAATTGTTAAAGAAAGAAATGGTTATGTAATTAAAAAAACAATATCAGAATCTACCGGTGAAGGTGATTATTTAGACCCTATGAAAAATAGAAAATATTATTCATCATATTCACAAGCCTTTAAAAGACTTAACTTAATTGCGAAAGAAATTAATGTTAATGAAGGTCAAGAAAATAATGTTAATTTATTTTTTGAAAGCGATAATGACGCTACGAAATATATTTTAAAAATAGATGCTACAGAACAAGTAGCTCCTGCGGCGGCTCCTGCACCAGCACCCGCTCCTGCACCGGCACCCGCTCCGGCTCCTGAAGAAGAATTAGATTTACCTGAACCGGAAGAAGATATGGATTTAGGTGATGACCAAGAAATGGGTGACGAGGTTGTTAACCTTAAAGTTATTCAAAAATTGACAGGAAAATTAGCTCAAAAATTGAGAATCCTTGAAGATAATGAAGATGAAGAAAAACTTTCATCAAAAGATGTGAAATATGTTATCAACTCTATTTTATCGGCTTTAGATTTAGAATCTTTAGAAGAAGAAGATAAAGAAGATATTATGAATAAATTAGAAGGTATTGAAGATGAAAATCCTTTTGGTGGTGAAGATAGTTCAGATGAAATGGGTGCCGATGAATTGGCTCCGGATGAAGAATTACAACCTGAAGTACCAAGTGGTGAAATGGGTGAAGGAATGTATGGTTCATTTGGTAATACAGATAGAAAAGATTTCAAAGGTGATAAATATTTTGATGAAAAAGATAGACCAGTTAAAGATTCTGAGTTATATGGGATAGCTGGTGATGATTTTGACACTGAAGAATTTGAAACTTTTAAACAATTACACGACAAATATGGTGATAAACAAAAATGGTTTGGTTCAAACAATGGTGAAAAACATTTTGATTACTATAAAAAAACAACAGGTAAACCATTTAAAGTTAAAACTAAAAAAGATGAAATGGATAATGACCACTCTGGTCGTATGGAAGAAATGATAGAAGGATTGTTTAGTGAATCAAAAGTTGATAGTATTTTAGAAAAATATTTTAAAGTTAATGAAAAAGAAAAACAACTTTTAGAATCTAAAATACAACAATCAACTTCATTAAAGGAAGTTAGAAAAGAAAAAATTAATAATATTAAAAAACTTTCTGAAAGTATTTCTCAAGAAGTTGCGTCAACTAAAGTGATTAACAAATATCCTGAAGCAAAATTAATTGGTAAAACTAACAAAAATAATTTAGTGTTTGAAATGAACAATAAACAATTAAGAGTAAACACCAAAGGTCAAATATTGTAATGAATTATTTAATATATGTTAATGAATTAGGACCAAATTATAAGGGTGATAACATATATGAATTTATTTTTTCGGATAGTTCAGAAAATATTTGGGGGGAAAATTGGGATTCAAAACCATCTAACGGTTACCCATTACCACCTGATTTAGAGCATATAAAAAAAGTAGGAGTTTTGAAGAATGACGTTATAACAATGTCAGTAATTCAAAACTCTGACTATTTCTCAATGATTGATACTATTGATGGTATTATATCATTGTCTTGGGAAAATGAAAACGATGATGTTGATTTTAACCACCAAAAAAGGTTGGTTTTTAAATTTGGAGAAACCGAAGAATCGGTTAAAAATAAATTATATGAACGAGATATCGTTTTAGAATTTGAAAAAACAATTATATATGAACACTAATCAAAAAAAATTAAAGTTAATTGGTCACGGATTAAAACCATCCACTTTAGAAAATTTAAGTGAATCTCAAGTTAATTTATTATTTGGTAAATTAACGGAATCTAAAAAAGATACTAAAGAATCGGTTACAAAAACCTCCACAACAACTACATTTGACCCAGCGGTAGATGCTGATAGAAAAGCGGCTCAAGATTTGATGTCTAAAAAAGGTGTTCCAATGAGTATAGACCCGGCAACTAAAAAATTAACGGTTGTGTCTGAAAAAGACGAAACAGTTGAAGGTGAAGTGGACGAAAAGTTTGAATCAAAAAAACAACAAAAATTATTTTTTGCAAAATGTGGTGATGGAAAAACTAAAGAACAAAAAAAATGGTGTAAAATGGCTGATGAATTTTCAAAAGACACTAACTTTGCCAAACTACCTGAAAAGAAAACAGAAACTAAAGAAGGTTATTTAGATATGGTACAAAACGCACACACTAAAATTATGTCAAATAAAGTAGGACAAGTCCAATCAAACCCTAAATTTGTAAGTGAATTGGAAAATAGAATTACAAAATTAGTTGAGAAACACATTACTCCAAAAATGAGTAAAAAAGATTTTTTAAGTCTTTTAGATGAAGGGTCAGAAACTGCCCCTGCAAAACCAAAAGTTAAACCAACAACAAAACCGGGAACTGATTCTCCATACAAACCTAAACCTGGTGTTAAACCAGCTCCAAAGGCGAAAAAAGAAATTGGTGAACAATCTCCTGAAATTGCTCCGGCAAGACCAACGGTTAAACCGGGAACAAAACCTAAAAAACCGGGGTCACCATATAGTCCAAAACCAGGACCTAAACCAGCTCCAAAAGCAATTAAAAAGAATTTACCAAGTTGGTTGTCTTTTAATGAAATAGGTATTAAACTTAAAGGGTAATGAGTGTAAATTTAAAAATGGAAAAGATATTGAAATCAAAGGCGAATTTAGAAAAAAAATTAGTTAACGAAGGTTTAACAAAAAAAGAACAGTTAATTTTAAACGAAATTAAATCTAATTTAAAAGAGGCTCCTATTAGCTATGAAGGTCCGGAAAGAATGGAGCCGGGAATCGAGAGAAAAATAACTTCAAGACAAACTCCTTACGCTGAACATCCGGCATTACCAAAAGATGGTGATACTGATTATGTTGAGGTTATATCCTCAAAGCGTTTTAAAGACTCTGTTGATAAGGTAAGACGTTATTTGGGTGATACTTCCGCTATACAAGGAAATAACCCTATGATGAACATTATGCAAACCGTAATGAATAGTCTACAACAAATTATGAGAGTTGAATCTCAAAATAAAGAATATCTTGAGAATTTGGCTGTTAATTTGGTTAAAAAAGAATTGGGCATACCTGAAGGGTCTTTACAATTTGACGCTCAACTTATCCAACGACCAATGGGTGCTGCTCAAGGAATGCAATCAGAACCAACAGAACCTAGTGAAGAAGAAGTTAAAGATGCCTTCAAAAAGGCTGAAGAACATAGTGAAGAATTACAAGATTTTGCCGACGAATTTGAACAATTCAATTTAGAGAAGGCAAAAAGAAGAATGATTAATTCTCTTATACAAGGTGCAGCATTTAAAGGTGGACATATGTATGTTTTACTTAGCGACGAAATTAATAGATTAGACCCTAATTTATTGAATCTTTATGGTGTAACACAATCCTTAATGGAGCATTTATATTGGTTATATCCTGATATGGAAGGTATGGCAGCCGGAGGTGGTGGTCAAATGGGTCAAAGTGAAGTTGATGAAGAAACCGACCCACCAACAGTTAAGGCAAAAGCGATGACATTTCCTTTATTAATTCACGAATTGGTGAAAGGTGTTTATGAAGTGTTTGGTACTCACGGTTTACCTGATGACCCAAGACAAGCCGAAATGGTTTTAGGTGCTGAAGATACTTTACCTGCTGAGGTATGGGATTCTAGATTAGGACCAATATTTTGGGAAAAATTTATAGAATCATATCCTGACAAATTATTTGACGATGATATGAAACATATCCAACATTACTTATTTGTTAGATTTTCAAAATTATCGGCACCAGAATTTATGAGAGTGGCTAAATTAATTTTAGAAGGTGACCCAAAAGGTAGCGAATTTATTCAAAGAATGGTAAATGAAATTACTGAAGATTTGAAAAAAGACGAATACGATGAAAAAATGGGTTCCGATGATGATAACGAAGACTACGGTGATGACGACTTTGATGATTTTGATTTGTCAGAACTAGGGTTCTAAACAAACAAAACGACAATGTATGTCAAATTTAACAAGAGAACAAGTATTAATAGAATATGTAAAATGTCATAAGGATGTAAGTTACGCATTAAAAACGTATCTACAGACTTATGACAATACTGTTTCAAAATATGTCCCATTAGAATTATTCCCCGACCAAATAACCTTACTTGAGGATTACGAAAACAACAACGAAAATATTGCGTTAAAATACCGACAAGCGGGCGTAACAACCGTTACCGCAGCTTGGGCGTCAATGAAATTATCTTTCGCAAAAAAAACAAAACCCGAGAAAGTCTTAATTATTGCCAATAAACTTGACACATCCATTGAGATGGCGAACAAGATTAGAGCATTTGTTGCTCAATGGCCTGACTGGGTTGGTATTGGGTTTTCACCTGATAAAAACGCTCAAAAACATTATAAATTACTTAATGGTAGTGAAGTAAAAGCCGTTGCAACATCAAAGGATGCACTTCGTGGATTTACACCTACAATATTAATATTTGATGAGGCGGCGTTTATTGAGGCCGACAATGACTTCTGGTCTGCCTGTATGGCATCCCTATCTACGGGGGGTAAAGTAATTGTGGTTTCAACACCCAATGGATACGACCCAATTTACTACGAAATTTATGACCAAGCCTTAAGAGGTATGAATGACTTCAAGATTACCGAAATGTTTTGGTATCGTGACCCTCGTTATACTAAAGATTTATATATGGTTAAAACCGATGATATAATCCATTATCTTTTAAATAAAGAAGATTATGATGAAAAAGAAATCATTAGTTGGGCTAACATATCACCATATGAAAGAGACTATAAAGAATTAAGAGTTTTAATGGATGATGGATACAAACCTTGTTCTTCTTGGTTTGAAGCGATGGTTAAAAAATTAAAATACGACAAACGTAAAGTATCGCAGGAGTTAGAATGTAATTTTCTTGGGTCAGGTGATAATGTATTTGATTCTAAAATGATGCAAGGAATCCATGAAAATATGGTTAAAGACCCTATTAGTAAAATGATGGGTAATGCTCTTTGGATTTGGAAAGAACCAGTTATCGGACATAAATATATTATGGGTTGTGATGTATCTAGGGGTGATAGTGAAGATTTTAGTTCATTCCAAATTGTTGATTTTGATACTAATGAACAAGTCGCCGAATATGTGGGGAAAATACCACCCGATGTTATGGCAGAAATCGCCTATAAATGGGCGACAATGTATTCGTGTTTTGTTGTTATTGATATTACCGGAGGAATGGGTGTGTCAACGGCAAGAAAAATGCAAGAGATGGGATATAGAAATTTATATATTGATGGGATTGACGCATCAAATAAATGGAAATATGACCCAAAAGCTTTAGATAAAATACCAGGAATAAATTTTAATAATAAAAGGGTTCAGATTATCGCATCCTTTGAAGAAGTTTTAAGACACGGATTTAAGATTTATAGTACTCGTTTATGTGGGGAAATGAATACTTTTATCTATATGAATGGTAGACCTGACCATCAAAAAGGTCACCACGATGATTTAATTATGTCAATTGCTATGGCAACATATGTTGCAGAATCATCATTTAGTAATTTAACCAAAGTAACAGAACATACCAAAGCAATGATTGATTCTTGGTCGGTTAGTAATAATCAGAACATAGGACAATCCATTTCTTTTAATCCGGTTATGCCAAATTTAACCGAAAGAATAAACCAATTTAGTTCCAGCCAAGTATCTAAAGATGATTATATGAAATATGGTTGGTTATTTGGAGGAAGATAATATTTATTAATTAAAAGAAGATGGGATTTGTTAATAGAAAAAAATCAGGGAATATTATTGGGGGGTCTCGATTAATCGTTAATGGACAAAATGTGTTTAACGTACAAGTTAACTTACCTAATTTTAATAAAGGTAAAAATTCTCAAGATAGTGAATCATATTTTGAACCAGCACCTACGCCAACACCTACCAGAACACCAACAATGACACCAACAATGACACCAACACCTGGATTATCGCCAACACCAACAAGAACTCCAACACATACCCCAACACCAACAAGAACTCCAACACATACCCCAACACCAACAAGAACTCCAACACATACCCCAACACCAACAAGAACTCCAACACATACCCCAACAAATACACAAACGCCAACTATAACGCCAACAAATACACAAACGCCAACCTATACACCAACTCCATCAATAACACCAACCTATACTCCAACACCATCAATAACTCCAACCTATACGCCAACAAATACACCAACACCTACTATGACTCTAACTCCTGGGTTAGCACCAGGAACTAATATTTTTGTTGACGATTTCTTAAGAAATCCGGTTAGTCCAGGAGGTGTACCATCAGTTAGCTACACTTCAACAATAACAGATGGTGGAGATATTAGTATACTGACTGGAACTCGCTATTTAAGGTTGAGAGGTTCATCAGGAAGTACAACGGGTAGACTTTATGTTATGTCTACATATACATTAGTGAATAGTCCTAATTTTAATTCACAATTAAATTTAAATACTAAACCAGTTACATGGTCAGTAAATGTTAGGAGTAATTATTCATCACCTTTAACAGGTTTTGATTCAGGTCTTTTCGGACAAGCGGTTATATTAGCATCTGATGGTTCAGATGTGTTAACAAATGGTTCGGGTTATGCTTTAATTTATGGTAGTGCGTCAGTAAATAGACAATGGAGATTAGTTAGATTTACCGGAGGATTACAATCAAATGCTAATATAACAAATTTATATGGAACACCTTTATCGCCCGGATTTGCCGATAACGATTATTTAAGTATACGTGCAACGTACACCCCACCTAATACTTGGAGAGTTGACTTTAGAAACGACGGTTCTAGTGGATTTACCGACTCTAGAATAGATGCGGGATATGTTGCAGGTTCAACGTTTACTGATTCAACATATGTATCAACACCATTAGATTCTTTTGGGTATTTTTATAATTTTGGTGCAACAACAACGTTTTACACAACATTTTTTGATAACTTTAATATCTATGTTTACCCATAAGAATAAAGATGTATTATCGGTTTACAATTAGATTAATTAAAAAAATTAATAATGTCTTATAAAAAAATGGACTATTTATTAATAAAAAAAAATATTTAAATTATTAATATGGAAAATAACCAAAATAATGACTTAACTGTTTGGCAAAGATTATCCAGAGCTTTTGGACCAAATGCTCTATTAAATCAAGATTACCCAACATATAAGTTAGATAAGAAAGAATTATTAAAAACTACATCTCAAGCCGAGTATGAGAGAGAAAAACTTCAGGCTCAACAAACATATTATTTAGCTAATCAGTGGACAAAAATTGAAAGTAATTTATACACTCAAGCCGTTTATTATGAACCAACTCGTTTAGCATCATTTTATGATTATGAGAGTATGGAATATACACCAGAAATTTCCGCGGCGTTAGACATTTATGGTGAAGAATCAACCACAGTTGACCAAAATGGTCATATGTTACAAATTTATTCAGAATCAAAAAGGATAAAAGGGATTATTTCAGATTTATTTAACAATGTATTAGACCTTAACACCAATTTACCAATGTGGACAAGAAACACTTGTAAATATGGTGATAATTTTGTGTATTTAAAACTTGACGCTGAAAAAGGTATTGTTGGTTGTATGCAATTACCAAACATAGAGATTGAAAGATTAGAAAGAGGTATGGCCGCAAAATCAGCGAATGTTGATGAACCCGCTGAAAACAAAGGATTACGATTTAAGTGGAAAGCTAAAGATATGGAGTTTAATGCTTGGGAAGTAGCTCATTTTAGATTATTGGGTGATGATAGAAAACTTCCTTATGGTACTTCTATGTTAGAAAAGGCTAGACGTATTTGGAAACAATTATTGTTATCTGAAGATGCAATGTTAATTTATAGAACATCCAGAGCACCTGAAAGAAGAGTTTTTAAAGTATTTGTTGGTAATATGGATGATAAGGATGTTGAACCATATGTACAACGAGTTGCCAATAAATTTAAAAGAGACCAAATTGTTGATTCTAAAACCGGAAACGTGGATATGAGATTTAATCAAATGGCGGTTGACCAAGATTATTTTATCCCTGTTAGAGACCCAGCGGCAACATCACCGATAGAAACATTACCAGGAGCTCAGAATTTAGCAGAAATTGCCGATATAGAATACATCCAAAAGAAATTATTAACAGCACTTCGTGTTCCTAAAGCCTTTTTAGGGTTTGAAGAAACTGTTGGTGATGGAAAAAATTTATCATTACAGGATATTCGTTTTGCAAGAACTATCAATAGAATACAAAAATGTATGATTGCCGAATTAAATAAAATCGCAATTGTTCATTTATTTTTATTAGGTTTTGAGGATGAATTATCCAACTTTAGATTAAGTTTAACTAATCCATCAACTCAAGCAGATTTATTAAAAATTGATGTTTGGAAAGAAAAAATATTATTGTATAAAGACGCTGTAACGGCAATAGAAGGTATTGCACCTGTATCGGTTACTTGGGCTAAAAAACATGTATTAGGATTCTCTGATGATGAAATTAAATTAGATTTACAACAACAAAGAATAGAAAAGGCTGTTGGCGCTGAATTAACAAATACTGCAACAATAATATCTCACACAGGTATATTTGATAATATTGATAAGTTATATGGTAGTAAATCAGGGACAACTCAATCAGCTGAGGCTCCCGCACCAGCACCACCGGGAGGTGGAGGTAGTTTTGGTGGAGGTAGTTTTGGTGGAGAATCGGATTTGGGTGGAGAACCTGAATTAGGTACTGAAGAACTCCCACCAGCACCTGAAGCAAGTGGTGAAGCTGAAATAACCCCGGAATCCTTTAAAAGAAAAGAAAATTGGAATATCATATTAGAAAGTGGTAATATGATTGATGATGATTCTTATATAGATTTATCTAAATCTAGAAATTCTTTAGGAGATATTGAGACTGAATTGAATAAACTTCTAAATGATTGATATTTATAATAAAAAAAGAAAAATGACAAAGTTTGGTATATTAAAATCGAAAATAGAAAATGTGTTATTAGAATCATATAATAACGGAACATTTAAACAAGAAATAAAAAATTTTAAAAAATTGGTGTTAGAGAATAAAAACATCAGTAAAATTTTCTATATGTACGATGAATTAAATTCACCGAAAGCATTGTCAGAATCATATGTGAGTGATTACATTAATGAATGTGTTACTATATATGAAAATACCGTGAATAAAATATCTACATCAGAAATTAAAAAATTAAACGAATGGGTTAAAGATTCTAAATCAAACGACTCATACGACAATATAGATAAATTATTTTCAAGAGATGTTTTAACAATTGAATCAAGAATTAAAAGTAAAAAAATTATTTCAGAAAATTTAAGAAAATTACCTATCACTAAAACTGAAAGTGTTAATATACCTTTAAAAGCAATGGTTAGTATCGCAAATCAAACAATTAGTAATTATATTGAATCATTAAACGAATCTGATAAAGATGAATTGTTTAAATTACTATCTGAAGATGATAGTACCCTTAACGAAGATTTTAATGTGATTAAAGAAAGTGTTGTTAATAAATTAACTAAAATGAAATCTACTTCCGATGATAGTTCAGTTAATAGCAGAATCAATGATACCCTATCCAAGGTAATCTCTGAGAAATACGACAAACTAACTTATTTTAAACTTAAAAGTTTAAACGAAACTCTTTAGTCATTATTTGATTTAAATTTCTTTTGGACATACTTTGCCTTGGAAATTTCCGCTCTATTAATAACAGACTTTTTAACAAATTCTTTTCTTTTAACAAGTTCAGAACTTTGTCGAGTTTTTATTACCTTACTTTTATAAAGTTTTAAAGCCCTCTCAATCGTAGTGTTTTTATCTAATTTAACTATTAACATATACTACATATATCCCCATATTCCCAAAAAGTTTTGACTATTGTGGTATTTTCACCTATTTTTTTAAAAAATAAACGAGAAAATATGGAAATTAATGAAAAAGGGGAAAACCTCACAAATTCATGGGTTTAAGACTGCTAAAATAATATACGGAACAGTCGACTCAATGAGTTTAAAATCTCTCTACCTAAACATTCAAACGTGGGTAGAACCAATTTACGAATCTAATAACTGGACAAGGACAGTTCTTAATATGAGTAGAGGTATAAAACATTCAGTCTATGAATCATTAGACAAAACAATTTTTGATACAAATTTTATTGTTGATTTAGATTTAAGGTCAAGCGGTCTATCAACCGGAAAAAAATCTTTTATGAATTTAGAAATTAATTTTTTTATAATTCAAACTGATATGGACTTTAAATCCGATGAAATCAAAAATTCACTAAAAGAAATTATTAACCAAATCTTTTTAGATAACTTTTTAGAAAATGAAAATTTTAAATTTTATCTAACAAAAAAAATCAAATCGTTAGAAGAACCAGTACAAATTGAGAATGTTTAATATTTATAAATAAAACATTCAAAATGAATTTAACAATTTTAAAACCAAATGAAATAGGGAGGGGAATATTAATTGAAGAAGATGCTGGGTTTATTTCACCGACAGATAAAAAAAATGCCGCAATGATTAAAGAGTCTAAAGAAGATTTAGACCATTCAAAACCTTTTGAATTTTATGCTGTTCTACAAAAATATAACACACCAAATAGAAATGGTAGATTGTATCCTGAAAGAATATTAAAAAGAGAGGCTGAGAATTATAAAAAAATGATTAATAAGGGTACCGCCCTTTCTGAATTAAATCATCCTGAATCGTCGTTAATTGATTTAGATAGAGTATCTCACGCAATTACAGAGATATGGTGGGAAGGACCCGTTTTAATGGGTAAAATAAAGTTATTAACATCTCCGGGTTTCCATGAAAGAGGGATTGTATCAACTAAAGGTGATTTAGCAGCAAATTATCTTAGACAAGGTGTTACATTGGGTATATCTTCAAGAGGTGTAGGGTCTCTTAAAAAAGTTGGTGAACAAAATGAAGTACAGGACGATTTTGAATTAATCTGTTTTGATTTAGTTTCATCACCATCTACTCCGGGAGCGTACCTTTTTCAAAATCCTGACGATAGATTTAACTTTGACGAGAATTTGGAAGAAGAGAAAAAAATGAAAATAGAAAGACAAGTTGGTGAATCTGGAAACAAATCACTTGACTTAATGAAAAAATTAAACGATTATTTAGGATACTAAAAAAATTAAACATTATGGACGAAAAGTATTTCATCGCAAAAATTACATTGGATTCAGTAGATACTGAAACAGGAAAACTTAAAAAGTTAAGAGAAGAAAAATTGGTTAGTGGTTATAATCCCACTGACGTAGAGGCAAAAGTCACTAAAGTATTTGAAAATTATTCTATGGAGTGGAGAATAACCGCTATCGTTGAAAGTAAAATTAACGAAGTTATAGAATAAAAAAATTTTAATTAATTAAACTAAAAGGAGACATTTTGTCTCCTTTTTTTGTTTTTTACATTTTTGTGATATTTATTAATAAATAAAAAGATGTTGTGAATATTAGTACAAATGTGCTTTTTTCATAATATCATATATTTATATATTAAAATAACATAAAACAAATGGCAAAAGAAAAATCTTTAGTTGAAGAAGCTATCATCCAAATGAAAAATTTGGAAGAAGCGGTAGCTGAAAATGCAAAAGGAATACTTGCTTCTACTATGAAGGAAGAAATCAACGAACTAGTAAAAGAATCTCTAACTGAACAAGAAGAAGATGAGATTGAAACTGACATTGACATGGAATTACCTGACATGGAGGACGAAGAGTCTGACGATGAAGAAGGTGATGAAATGGATATGGATAACCTTGATATGGACGATGACGATTCAGATGATGAAGATGTTATCGACCTAACTAACATTAAAGATGACGAAGAAATCTTACGTGTATTCAAATTGATGGGTCCGGACGATAATATTGTTGTTACTAAAGATGATTCTGGTAACATTAATATTAAAGACAACGAAACCGACGCTGAATATATGATTGTTACAGAAGGTGAAGAAGATGACGATGAATATCAAGAATTTGATGAATCAGAAGAATTTGATGAATCAGATGAATCTATCGAATCTATTGTTGAAAGAATTTTTGGAAACGACGAAGAAGAAGAGGAATTTTCTTTTGATGACGAAGACGAAGATGATGAAGACGAAGAAGATTTTGAAGAATTTGATGAGTCTGAAGAATTAGTTTATGAAATTGAAATGGACGAACAAGACGAAGAAGAAGACGAAGAAGAGGAAGAAGAGATGAATGAAGATGACGATATGGGCGACGAAGAGGAGCCTGTTATGGAATCTAAAATGTCTGTAAAACCTAAAGGTACTGGAATCGGAAGTCCTAAATTCAAATACGATGCTAAACCAAACCAAGGAAAAGGATTTGATGTGAAGAAAAAAGAAGCACCAAAATCAGTTGGAACAGGTAAAGCTAAATTTGAATACAAAGAAGGTGAAAATCTTGATGGTGAATTTAAAGCCATTAAAAAAGCACCGGTTAAAAAATCGTCCGTTAAAAAAGTAGAAACTAAAGAAGCTGCACACACATACGGAAATGGTTCTAAATCAGGTAGAGGATTAAGAAAAGGTATTACACCTAACAGAAATCTAACATTTGAAAATACAGAATCAAATGAATTAACAATTCTTAGAGAAAAGAATGAAGAGTATAGAAAAGCTCTTAATGTATTTAGAAATAAATTGAATGAAGTTGCAGTATTTAATTCAAACTTAGCTTACGCTACTCGTTTGTTTACAGAACACTCAACATCAAAACAAGAAAAAATAAATATATTAAGAAGATTTGACGGTGTTGAAACTATCAAAGAATCTAAAAATTTATATCAAAATCTTAAAGAAGAACTTTCAGTTAAGACTACACAACCAATGAACGAATCAATGGAAAGAGCAATTCAAAAAACTCCAATATCAGGTTCAGCGATTAACTTAATTGAATCAAAAACTTATGAAAATCCTCAATTCCTTAGAATGAAGGATTTAATGGGAAAATTAAAATAAAAATAAACTAAAAATTAATAAAAACCAAAAAAATGGGAGCATTATTAGAATCAGGTCTAGTTGGTAACATCGGGTTAAAACACCTTAAAGTTATTAAAGAAGACACAATTAACAAATGGGATAAATTAGGATTCCTAGAAGGACTTAAAGGTCACTTAAAAGAAAACGTAGCTCAATTATATGAGAACCAAGCGTCTTTCCTAATCAACGAAGCTACTTCTGACGGGTCTTCAGGTTCATTCGAAACTGTTGTATTCCCTATCGTAAGAAGAGTATTCTCTAAATTATTAGCGAATGAAATCGTATCTGTACAAGCAATGAATTTACCAATCGGTAAATTATTCTTCTTTGTACCTAAAATTCAAGGATATGATAACGGAAGTGCATCTGAATCAGGAGAACACTATTCTCCATACGGAGCACCAAACAGTAACGCAACAGCAATTGGGGATGGTTACGGAGACAGTGCTGGAGCTTACAAGAAAAATCTTTATGATTTATTCTATGAAGGAAATGAAGGTCAATTAGACCCTCCAGGATTGTTTGATTATTCTAAAGGACAATGGTCAGCAGTTACTGCTACAACAACAGTTCAAGCTTGGGTTGATGGTGGATTAGATGATGCTGACGGAGCTTATAATAACCAAAACATTAGAAAAGTAATCGTTAAAATGTCAGGTTTCGCTAACTCTGGTGCTGGTAAATTAATCGGACCTGATGGTAACGAATATGATTCTGAAACTTTCTTATCTGATTTGAAAATTTTCGCTAACGGTACCGCAACAGATAGTACTTGGTCAGGAGCTTCTCCTTGTGATGTAGTATTTAACGCTGCTGGTACACCTAATTCTTTATTGTTTAGAGTTGTTACTCAACAATACGGTAAAGGTATCGTTGCTTACGGTAATCAAGCATCTACTACTTGGGCAACTAATGGTAATGGTGGTAGCTATAATAATATCTGTAGTGGAGATGGTATTATCTATTTAGAAGTTGATTTATCTTGTCCTGTATGTATTTCATGTGGTGCTGACTCTTTAGACGGTTACACAGGAACAACAATTGGAACATTAGCGAATGATGACTTCTCTTGTGTTTTCAGAAGATATAAAGAATTAGAATTTGAAGATAAAATCGGTGAGGTTTCTTTCGAATTAGATTCAGTTACTGTTTCTGTTACAGAAAGAAAATTAAGAGCACAATGGTCTCCTGAGTTAGCTCAAGACGTTGCGGCTTTCCACAACATCGATGCTGAAGCTGAATTAACAGCTTTATTATCTGAACAAGTTGCTGCTGAAATTGACCGTGAAATCTTGAGAGATTTACGTAAAGGTGCTGCTTGGAACTTGAGATGGGATTACAATGGTTGGAAACGTTTATCTTTGACAACTTCTTATACTCAAAAAGATTGGAACCAAACATTAATTACAGCAATCAACCAATTGTCTGCACAAATCCACAAATCTACTTTAAGAGGTGGAGCAAACTGGATTGTTGTATCTTCTGAGGTTTCTGCTATCTTTGATGATTTAGAGTACTTCCACGTATCTAATGCTTCTCCTGAACAAGACCAATATAACATGGGTATTGAAAGAGTTGGAACATTAGCAGGTCGTTACCAAGTTTACCGTGACCCTTACTTCCCAGCTAACACAGTGTTAATTGGACATAAAGGAACATCATTGTTAGACACAGGATACATCTACGCACCATACGTACCATTACAATTAACACCTACAATGTATAACCCATTTAATTTTACACCAATTAAAGGGATTATGACGAGATACGCGAAGAAAATGGTGAATAACCGTTTTTACGGACGTATCACTGTAGATGGTGTAAGAACATTTGACTTAAGAGAATTGAGATAATCAAAAATCTTATTATATTTAACAAAAAGAGGACATATAGTCCTCTTTTTTTATTTATAGAATGGGTTAAAAATAAATGGATTATGATTTGATTTTTAAATAATTATTATTATATTTATATAAATATGATACTATGAAAACCAAATTAACCCCTGAAAATATGATTAATATTATTGAATTATATCAAACTGAAATTCCGAGTACTCATAAATTAGCTGAAAAATTTAAAGTTGGTCATAAAAAAATTAGTCAAATATTAAAAGAAAATAATGTTGTGATTAATAAAAAGGGTGGTCAAAACCAAATGGGTAATAGTTTTGAAATTGAATCTACAAAATCTAATTTATACACAACATCAGATACCCACGAATTAATTGCACAATGTAAAAAAACTAATGTAGTAATTAAAGACCCCAATAATTTATCCGGTAAATTAACCAAACATATTATTGAGTTATATGGAGATGTATGGATTCCATCCAATACTTACCAAAGAAAAAAATACGAATTAATTAACAACAAAAAGTGGTTTGAGGAATATTTCAACATAATTAAGATTGAAAATTCTCCTACAAGAAAATGTAAATTATGTGAATGGGTAACAGAAGACACTTCAAATAAAACAGGTTGTTTTGAGACACATATAAGTAAATCTCATAAAATAACATTAGACGATTATTTATTAAAATTCCCTGAAGATATTAAACATCACCCAAATTATATAAAAAAAACAGAATTAACCAAATTTTTATCTAAAAGTAAAAATTATGTTATTTGTAAAATTTGTGGCGAAAAAATGAAAAGTATATCAAACACTCATTTAAAAAATAAACATAATATCACAACATTAGAATATAAATTAAAATATCCTAATGAAAAAATAGTTTCAACATCTATTTCTGAATGTTTAAGTGATTTAGCGAAACTAACAAACATTAATATGACACCTACTTGGACATCAAAAGGTGAGACGGAGATTAAAGAGTTTATTGAAAGTGTTGGGTTTATGGTTAATAAAGGTAAAAATCGTAAATTATTAGATGGTAAAGAAATTGATTTGATTGTTGATGGTACCAATATTTGTATTGAGTATGATGGATTATATTATCACACAGAAAAAATGGGAAAAACTTCATCATATCATCTAAATAAAACAATAGAGTGTAATCAAATAGGGTATAAATTAATACATATTTTTGAGGATGAATGGGTTGTAAATACTGAATTAGTTAAATCAAAATTAAAACATTTATTAAATGTGAATGATGGTGTTAAAATTGGTGGTAGAAATGTTGTCATTAAAAAAATAAATTTAGAAGATAAAACATTTTTTTTAAATAATAATCATATACAAGGCACCGATAAGTCAAACATATATTACGGGGCGTATTATAATAATGAATTAGTTGGTGTTATAACATTTAATAGTCATAGAAATATGACTAAAAATAATGACGGTGAATTTGAATTAAGTCGATACGCAACAAAACAAAATTATTTAATTAGAGGGTTAGCCTCTAAATTTATTAAACATTTTATTAATGAGTATAACCCAACATCAATAATTAGTTTTGCGGATAGAAGATGGACAATTAATCCGGAAAATAATCTATATACTAATTTGGGGTTTAATTTAGTATCAATAACAAAACCAAATTATTATTATTATAATTCAAAAATTAGTAAATATAAAAGATTTCATAAATTTGGATTTGGTAAAAATAATCTTAAAAAAAGATTTCCGGATTTAGACTATAATAAAACGGAAAAAGAACTCACATCTGAACTGGGTTATGACAAAATATGGGATTGTGGGTTATTTAAATATCGATTAGAATTATAATAAATTATTCCTCCACAACTTTTTCTATATCTTTTTTAGATAAAACCCTAATTGATTTAGAAATCACTTCAGCTTCACCGAGAGAGTATATTCCGGAATGAAAGGCATATTTAACGGCTTGTATTAAAAAGTAGTTAGCTCTATCATTATCCATAGTGTCTAAAAGAATATCTAAGTGTTCTTCAGTGTGTAGGGGGATTGATTCAAATAGTTTTCCGAATATTTCAGGTTGTTGTTCCATATTTAATTATATAAGATATTTATAATTATACTATGAAAAATAATAAAATACATATTAACGAGGCATCATCTGATGGAAGTGGGGGTAGAGGTTCATATATTGCTCCTATGCAACCGGGAATTAGAATATTTAAAAAATCTGATATGCAACCGTTTAACATCCCTGTATCTAAGTATGATGATGCGATGTTGGAGTATGATAGTTATGATGGGTCTATGGATGAACCAAAAAAACAAATCAAAAAGATTGAGTCTAAAGCTAAAAAAATTTCCAAGTATATGGAAAAACATCCCAATCTAACTGCGAGTGATGACGATGGAAACAATATCAATCAAACCCCCGGTAAGAAGAAGGGGATAGTCCCTATTGTAACGGAATGGTTTGAGATAACCAAAGACACCATTTTAGAAGATATTGTCCCAAACGCTCTAAAAACACCCTCTAATTACGATAGAGTAATTGACAAATTTAAAAGTAAGATACCTCAAGAGTATCACCATAAACTTGATGTTATGTTTAATAAGATAAAGGACTTTATACAAGACCGAGGATTTAACATAAAAGTTATTAATGGATGTCAGACAGGATATAGAGGTGTTCGTACAAGAGATTCAATCATTTTATGTTCTCCGGACACAATACCTAATTTAGCAGGGTTCGTTTATGTTTTATTTCACGAATTAAAACACGAACAACAAATGAGTGAGTTTGATTTGGCCGATTCCTATATGGGGGATATTGAGGACTTTGAAGAGTTCTACAAAATTTATTGGGATATGGAAATGGATGCTGATAATTATGGCAAAAATTGGGTTAATAAAATTGGGAAAGGTTTAGGATTACCTAATGAGTATTATCAGTTAGACCAAATGGTTACAAACTACCCTATGATGTCTTCAGCTGTTAAACAGATGATGACACAATTGCACACTCAAGTTCAGAAATTAAAAAAACAAGGTATGACCTTTACCGATATAAGTGATTTAGATATTGTTAAACAACATTTGTATAGACTTGAAGATATGTTTTAATAAAAAATCCCAAAACGAATCGTTAAGGGATTTAATTAAAAAGGTTTTATCTGAAAAACACTAATCTAATTTAGATAGTATCGTTGATAAAGAATGTTTTATTTGAGAACTCATTTCATTTTCAAATTCTTGTCTAATTTTCTCGGTTTTATTATCGTACATATTTGTAATTCTTTCCCAATTTCTATTACTAATAACAACATCATAATGATATACGTGGTTAGTGATACTAATTTGTCTATCTTGTAAAACAATAAACAATTCTAACTCACTATTTTTAATGTACCTCTTCATTGAGAGGGGGGCTATTAAAAATTTAGAATTTGGGTGATTAATTAATTTCCTACATACAGATGTACAGATTCTCTCATTATCCTCAAGTATTGGTCTATCACCACTTGTTAAATTTCTGAAGAATTTAACAATCTTATAATTAATTTTTTTTCTTAATCTCCTTAAAATTCTCATCATTTTTATTTTTATATTATTCGACAAAGATAAGAATAAAAATGATATAAAAAAGAAAAATTAAACTTTTAATTAAAAATTGTTTCCTTGTTGTGGAGATGAGGTATAAACACCTAAAGATGTTGTACCTAATTTAGTCGCTATAGTTTCTAATATAACTGAATCGTCGGTACCCCAATTAGAAAATTCTTCACTAGTTAACACAACATTTGTGTTTAATAATTCCACAAAATCGGACACTTGATTATCGGCGATAGTTCCATTTCCAAAAGTTACTTGGAAGTTAACTCTTGACGCTCCTAATGTGTATGGTCTTGCCACAGCAAACATTAAGTCTGCGGATTCAGTAATTGCTGAAAAAGGGGTTACTTGTGTTGTTTTTTCAGCTGCTGGTGTAATTTGTAAGTATAACATAATTTTTATTTATTTTTAATTGTTTAATCCATTTATTCCTCCTAATGCGACAGAGTTTAATTCTACCACAGCTTTACCAAACTCATTTGTGTAAGTTGGGTGAGGGGGCGTTATAGAGATAGTATTACCACTACAATCTAAATCACATACATTATATTCAGTTCCCGCTGATAGCGGAGCGTTACACTCGGTACAATCGTCGAATGGACCATATAAGAATGTTGTGTTAGTTTCTCCGGTTGTAGATGCACTATATGTTAATGAAACACAATTTAAACTAAAATCTTGATATGTTTTTCCGGTTAACAAACCCTCAACCGAAATAATCTCAATTGGTGAACTATCAACACAAGATGTTCCTGAGTAATATATATTTGCCATAATTTTTTATTTATAAATATCTAACTATTCCAAATACTTCACATTAACAATCTGAAATTTAATTTGTTTTTTGTAAGTATTTATTTCCCCACTGCTAATGACCTTCATATCCACATAATATTCGTTAGGGATTTTATCTCTTGTGTCAAACATAAAATAATATTCATTGGGGGTTCTGTTTATTTTTGTCCAATCTTGAACTTGAACTTCAGTTTGTCCTTCTCTAACATAAATTCTATAATACGCACTAACATTTTGTAATAATTTTTGTGTTGAGTATGCTTGTTTAATAACCACACCAACTTTTCTCATGTCGGTATTATATATTTTCTCATCTTGTTTTAAACCATAAAAGTCAAAACCATATAATTTAGGTTCAGATGAAACAACCCCCATTTGAATTGAGTTTTTTAATGGGTATATAACAAAATCATTAGTCATTTGAGGTAATTCAAATCCATTTAAATTTAAATCATACCATCTATCTGAAAAAGTACAAGGAGTTTTATAACCTAAAAGAGGTGGAATAATAACTTCATAAACACCTTTAGTTTTTTGGCAAGTCTCAAGACCAATTAAACCAGGTATTTCAGTACCTGTCATATCTAAAATATCTACAATTGGGTTATTATCTAAATTAATTGGATTGCCATTATCAAAAAGATATAAGTATAATTTGTTAACTTTACCCAAACTAAAAGAGTTTCTATCATCCTCAATTAAATCATCGTAAGATGTTTCTAAAAATGGTTCGTAGAATGTTTGTGTATGACGAGTAAAAAATTGAACTTCGTAGTTATCGGTTAATCCCGTTAAGTTCTCAACTTGTGGTTTGTAAGCAATACCCCATCCAGATACATTAGTTAACTGACTTTGTCCAAATAAAATTGCATTTATTTCGTTAGACATATTAAAACTAATATTCTCATCACCAAATTCAAAATGTTGTGTATCAACAATTGTTAAACCACTATAAGGAACATTACCAAGATTTTGATTATTATATAAACCTTCTTCTTCCCAAGTACCAATAGTCGTTGTTTGAAACCAATTTGATGCTCTATCAGAAAAGTTTTTATCCGATGGACTATAATCATAAATTAAATCAGCGAAATCGTAACCAACACCTTCATCCCAAACTTGAGGTTGGTCAGGGTCGTTATCAATATACGGTATTCTAAATAAAATTAAATCAAACGATGTCGCTCTCATTCTACCTTGAGATGTGGTAGTATTTAATAATTCTTCATTAAATGATGAGGTGTTTACCATTCTTAAAGTATGTGTAGGTAATTCATCACAATTTAAACTTATTGTACCATCAGAAACTTTTTGAGTTAATAAGGTTAAATCTAAATCAAAGATAAATCTACTATACCCGTTTGGGTATTGAGAACTAATAACTGAACCATAAAAAAGCTCAGTAACTGGGTTTCTTCCAGTATTTACAAAACTATTTGAAGTAAGGGTATTGTTCTTGCTAAAATACGAGTTATTAATTGACATTTAAGTGTTTTACTTATAAATATCAATTAATTCGAATATTTTGATTTAGTATGTCATTTTCCGCATTGGCTAAAATACTTTCTACCTCAAAACTAGTTTGTCCATTACCGGATGCCACTGGAACTGGTGCCATTGTTGCCGTTGGATGTACATGACCGGTAACAAATGCAAACATTTTTCGGAGTAATATCATCAATTGGTCTCCTCTAACAACAGGATAAGTTTTATTGAGAATACTTCCCTCACCTCTAACAAATCTATCTTGGGGAATACCATAAAGAGTATCAGATAAATCAATCAAACCTTTTGGTCCTGTGGAATCGTGAGATAATAAATAAACCCTTTGACTACCTAATATTCCATAAGTTATATCAGAATTATGAAAATTGTTTAATATTGAAATTTCTTCTTTTTTATCAAACTGTGGTCCTATAAATGGTGTACCTTTTGAGTTTCTAGTTGATATTAAAAAAAAACCGGTTTTAGTTTGTGTTGAATTACATTTAATTTTAGAATAAAATTTAAGATAATTTGTTAATATGGTAATATCACCACTAGTTTTAGTTGCTGTAAAATTATTACCTAATTCATACGATAATTTTGATGGTGTAACAATTAAAGGTAAATTAGCCCCTTCAGCAAAATTTTGAGGGTTTCTAACAGCATAACCCGGAATATTAATGCGACCATTAAAAACCGATGTAATAAAAGTATTAATTTTATTAACACAACTTTCAAAAGATTCCCCAACAAATGAATAATTCTCAATAGCGTTTGTATAATTAGTTCCAATACTTAATGTAGTTATACTTTCAGGTCTAAAATTTTTAGTGTTAACAGATATACTTGGTATTACATTATGTAAACTAACAGTTCCCGTAAAATTAGAATTACTTTCTAATGTTGTTATATCCCATATTATCATTTTTTTAACCATGTCAACAACCTCTTCAAATCTAGTATCTAAAGTTGGATTACCTGGAATTTCTTCTGTTGAGAAATTAGATAATTGTAAAAATCCCCTTTTTGTGTTAACTTCAGGTAATGCACCAGTAAGAGGTTTTGATTTACCCGCACGAATTAATACCTCATTTTGTTTTACAACGACATCAGCAGAACCTCTACCCAATAAAGCGTTATCGCCTGGTTCAGGATAAATACCCTTATTTAAAGTTGGGTTTCTATATTCACCATTTTGATTTTTAATTGATATCCCCTCTTTTATTTTATCACCAGATGCTAAAAATGTTTGAGCAGCATTAAATTGTTCAAACGATGTTTTTGTTGGTGAAGAAAATGGTCCTTGAATATAAAATTGATTCTGATTTGGAAATTTTTTGTTCATATAAATTATATGAACATATTCATCAATTTTAGGTGTTTGACTAAAGTAGAAAGGTAATAATGGTATAAAAACAATTGGGTCTTTAATTGTCCATTTATCAATCTCTTCATCCCAATCTGGAACAGCACCTATTATGGCTGAATAATCTTTACTTTCAGGTAAAACACGTAAACGACCAAGCATAGTGGGGTCTTGGTCATCATATACTCTACCAGCAAATAATATTTGATACTTATTTTGACTATCTATTTGCATTATTTAGTGTTTGTTCTTTTTTGATATTCTTTTAGAATTGTGTTATAAGTAATCTCAACCTTATCTAAATGTTCTGTTAATTTTATAATAGTTTCTTTTGTTAATTTAAAATCTTCTTGAATAAAATCCATAACAAAAATTAAATCTTTGTTTGATGAAGATTTATAATTTTTTATAATATCTAACGCCTTTTCTGATTCTTCTATTTTTGTCATAATTATATTTTTTTTCCGGTGGCTTTGGATGGGATAGTTAAACCTGCAGGTGTCATTGTTAATGGTCCTATAGCTATCTCTAATTTACCATTTGAATCTTCTTCATTTGCCATGGCTCTCATTTGGCCAAATTTTGACAATATATCTAAATTTGGGCTCCCATCTGGTAATGCACCTGTTGGAACCCCAATTTTTTGGAATTCCTCAATAGAACCAATAAAAGCTCTTGATGCTGAATACCCGTCTAATAGTTGTGAAGCGAATAATAATGGTAATGGTATTCCACCACCAAGACCAGGTATTGATGATGTTATTAACGATAACATTGATAATATTTCATCAACAACGCTTTTACATCGTCTCCAATCACTAATAAAACTTGACACAATTAATAATAATTGTACTAATTTTAAAATCATCGTTAATCTTTTATCAATTTTTTCTTTGATTAAATCAGTAATTACTTTCTGAATTAATGCCATTATATCTTTTTTAATTAACTCAAATAATTCTTCGATAAATATTGCACCAACTTTTGAGATAACATTAATAGCGAATTTCTTAAACTCTTTAATAAAAGCCATAAAAGAATTAATTAAATCAACCGCAGATTGACCTAAAGATTTTAACATAATGTAAATTGGTAATAATATTTTTGGTGATAATAATGATGATGCAATACCTTGACACATTAATTTTATAAAACTAAAATCAACGGCTGCTTGTACGTCTATTTGAGGTGATAATCCCCATACTGGGTCATTAATTAACGAATTGGTTAGATTATCCATTGCATCAACCAAATCATTATCGGAAACAAAATTTAAATTATTTAAATCTTCAAAAATTGCGTTTGCATTCACAGGTACTTTAATGTTATCACACCCTTCAAATTCAATAACCCCATTTTTTATATTTGTGATTGTCTGTTCTATTTTCCTTAAATCAATTTCGTTAAATTCAAAAAATGATTCATCAACTCCATCTAAATCAGCTAATTTGGCAATTCCACTAACATCAATTTCTTTTCTGTTATCAAAACATAACCCCAATATTCTTTGAACAATTGAGCCAAATTTAGTTTGGTCACCAATTTGACCAATACCTGCGTTGGCTTTAATTGAGATTGCTCCCGACAAAGCTTCCATAATATTTGCCATTATATTTGTGGTATCAACAACTTTAATTGTTTTAAAATAATCCACCATAAATTCACCAACTTTATTTGGTGTTCCTCCACCAATCCCAATACGGTCTTGTAATGTTATTTTATACCACGGTCCGGTAACAAAAAAATTATCCTGTTCAACATATTGAATGTCAAATAAATTTTGTCCCGATTGCCCTTTATATAATTGACCATTAGTTGTTGAATATGGGTTACCATTTTGAATTAATTCATATAGTTCTTTATTCATCGCAAATGGATAATTTTGTACATCTATTTGTTGTTTTTCGTACAATGGTTTTCCATCATCTTCAGTTGGAGATAATTTTAAAAGATTAATCAAATCAATTGATTTAACTTTAATGTATATAGTTTGAGCACTAAAAGATTGCTGTTGGTCACATCCAACAGCATTTAACGCCTCTTCAGATAAAATTTTAGCAATTTTAGGTTCAATATTTTTAAGGGCTGTTAAAAATAATCTTTTAACATATCTAGTTGAATTACTCCCTTTACCACCGGTAATTTTATTAATGTCTAATAGTTGTTCAAGTTGAGTTTTAATCTCTTTTTGATATCTTTTAGATTGATTTTTTAAATTTTGAATTTGACCGGTAATGTCTGATTTTGCATTCTCAAACGATTCTCCAGCTTTTTTAGTGGTATTATCATACTGACCTTTTAAATCGGTATATGACTTTGTCGCATTTATTTTATTTTGAACAGAATTATAGTCAAAGTTTAAATCTAACCCCATTTTAAATTATTTTTTCATTTTATAAGAATCAGAACTTTTGGATATGTCTTTTTCAATTAATGTTTTTAGTAAATCGTCATCGTCACCTAAATCAGTAATAGAAAAACTTTCACCACTATTATTGTTATTAGATTTTTCCCACATACCAGATTGAAGTTTAGAAAGAGTTAATTTTTTCTCAACACAATCATTAATTATTTTTTGTTGTTTCTCAATTACAGGTCCTATGATAGTCATATCTTCAGGTTCCTTCATCATTGTCAACATTTTATTTTGAATTCTGATTGCGGTGTTTCTCTGTTCTACTAGTTCATTATAGATTTCTTGCATCAATGATAACATTGATTCTTTAGATAAATTAATTTCGTTTTTTTTCGGTCTTGCCATAATGATAAATATTTAGGTGTGTGATTTATTTAACCATATTTTGAATTAACACCAAATACATATTTTTAAATTTTTTCATAGACCCTCTAATTTCCTTTGTTGTTAAGTTTGTCATCTCTCGTAGCGATAATAAAATAATGTTTTTATTAAATTTATTATTATCATTTCCTATAAAAATTTTATCATAATTCTCAAATATTTCGTACAAAGCGTGTCCCAATTTAATTTCGTTTTCTGAAAGATTACCATCTTTAATTAATTTTTCTAATTCTAATAAAAAATGTCTAATAATTCTTTCGGGGTCTAACCCATCGTTTTCTATACTATATGAAAACATTTCATTATTTTCTATACTAGTTGAGATATCCTCGTATGAGATTTTTCTATTTGTTTCTTTTTGGTCTTTAATGATTTGACCCATTAAATAATTTTTACATATGGTACCAAAATAAGAATACGCCTTCTTTTCTCTAGAAGGCTTAAATTTTTCTATCTTGGTCATTAAAAATGAATGAGTGTCTACATGAATTTCGGTGAAATCCATGTCTTTTCTATATAATTTGTATCGACGAATAATCGAGGATATCATTTTATCTAAAGGTTGTTTTAAAAACTCATTATAAATTTTATTTCTTTCTTCATAATCCTCGGTTGATAAAAATCTAACAACCGCCAATTCTTCCCGAACATCAAAATAATTTAATTGAGTTGGTTTTCTACCTTTCTTTTTTAACTCAACAACGGTATCTCCTGTTAAATTAATTATTTCACTCATTAAACTTCTTGAGGTTCGTATTTTATGTTTCTGTCATTAATAAAAAAATATTCTTTTTTTGCTGAATCAATCCAAAACTTAATCTCATCATCGGTTAACACATTTTCACCATTTTTATAATTCCAAAAAATAGACCCTTGTCTTAAATTTGTGTGTTTATAACCTATTTTTGGGATTGATATAATTTTTACCGAGTTATGTGTCATTCTTAAAAAGAATTCGTAGCCAAAGGTTAATTTAAACGACGATTTAATTAATCCAAAATCAAGGAATGATGATTTTTTAATAACCATACCTGATGTTTGAAAATTCTGATAGTCAAGTAATGTTTCATTAGTTAACACACCCATTTCTTCACTGAAATTAGCTGCGAAAGTTGCCTCATTAGTGAATCCAGCAAATTTACCCGATTCATCAGTATCAACAACTATTGGTAAAAAAGCGTTTACATCAGGATATACCTCACTATAAAGGTTAACATTTTTAAACCAAATACTAGAATACTCATCATCAAATTCAAACAATGAAACCCATTCTGAATTTGAATTTCTAACACCATAGTTTATTTGGTCGGCGTAGTTAGGGTCTTTAGTCCATTCGTATTTCTTAACCGTTAAACTTCCAAAGTCAAACTTGTTTAAATAATCAACCAAATAACTTTCGTCAGTATGAACAATTATTAGTTCATTTATTTCTACTTTTTGATTTTGTAATGATAGTATACATTTTTCAAAATACTCTGTAAATCCTAATGTTTTACCTGATTTTATCGGTAATATTACGGATACATCAAATGTTTTAGTTTCTTCCATATTATTCTATTGTTTCTAGTTTAGATAATTGTTCTTCAAATGATTCTAATCTAACAGACAAGTATCTTTCAAAAAGGTTTATTACTTCGGAGTTGAAAGTTTCTTTAGTTGACAATGATTCAACTGTTTTTAACATTTCACCTTCTAAATTTTCGTTAATACTATCCTCTAACCAATTTTGTAAAAAGTCAGAAATATAATCAACTATTTGTGTTTTATTATTAATCCAAATACCGTTATCTTCATTCATCCATTCCGGTACTAAATTAGGTGCTAACCCTAAAACAGGAACATTACATTTCATAGATTCTAATGGGAAGGTACCATACGAACTTGTTTCGTCAATCCAAACAGAAAGAAAACACTCTTTTAGTGCTTTTGCAAATTCAGTCTCAGATAATCCTCTCATATCTCTAAATGTTACCCATCTATATTGGGGGAATTTAATATAAAAAGATTTTATAATATTAGTGGACTCTCTTTGGTCTCTAGCGTGTATGGCAATAATTGGTTTAGCCGGTAATGGATTTGGTATAAATTCGTCGGAAATAAATGGTTTTAATATATCAAATGAGATATTTCTCATAATATTTTCTAAATATTCTTTTTGAATCTCTGAAGTTGTTATACATTTGAAAAACCCTAATTGAGACCAAGTTTGACCTGGTTGTAAAGTTTCTAATATGTGGTCATATGCTTGACATAAAACTATCTTACCACAAGGTAAATTGGAAATTTGACTCATTACAAACCCATAAAGCTCAGGTAAAATAATGAAATCTTCAGGAGAAACCTCTAAATTTTCACCCTCAATTGGTTTATGAGGTAATGAATCCATGTACTCCTGACCTAACCAACTTTGAACTCCCGTGTAGTCAGATTTTTCGTGTAACATAATTGGATTATACCCTTCATTTAATAATGTCATACCTAAATTGTAGATATAGGATAATGAGGCTTTCGCGTTGCCTTTAGTGTCTTGAACTAAAAGATAAATTCTAGATTTCTTATCTTTCATGTTCTGAATAGATTTCTCTAATTTTGAAATTTGTTCTTGTGTCATTGTGTTATAATTTGTTTAGTAAATTTTTATATAATAAAGTGTTAAAGGCTAATTTAAACGGAATTGATAATTGACTAATACCTTTAATACCTAATTTATCGTCAATTTCTTCCTGTTCGTCCATTATTATTTCTAACATTAATTTAATTGTTTCGTATTTTATAATACTAATTGCTGTACCCTCTGTTTCTCCGGATGACGATACTTTCTCTTCTATTTGAACATAAGCATCAATTTTATCTAAATCCAAATAATAATTTTCACCTAATACTTTTAACATTCTATAATTTTTTTTAATTTATCTTCCAGTTCTTTAATTGATGTTATTGAATGGATTGTGTTAATCTCTTTATTGTACTCCGTCTCAAATTTTATTAATATTTTATCTGAAGGATGTTCTAATAATAAGGTAGGATTTGATGTAAGTAAAACATCAATTTCGTTCCACATAGAATTTATTGTGGAATTACTATAAAATTTTACTTTTTCTAATAAACAACCAAATTTTGATAAGAAAAATAATGACGCTGGTTTAGACCTACCAATTTCGTCAGACACGATTAATAATTCGTGATTGTCTCTTAAATTCACATATATCTCATTTAAATCGGTGAATGTTGAGTATTCCGAAGATTGTGAATGACCAAATATCTCCATTGGAAATTCTTCATATAAAAATGAAAATAATTCATCATCATTTTGAAATTTGAAATGGTCTTGTAATGTTAGTGATGTTACCGGTAAAGACATACCATAACTGAATATCTCATCTTCAATACCATCAGTTTTGTCAATATAATATTTTTGATATGTTTGTTCTATTTTACCAATAGTGTTTCTTAAAACGCCATTAATCTCAATTGCTATTCTCATCGGATTCGTTATCGTATTTACGTAATATTTTACTAATTAAAGGATTTCTTACAATATCGTTTTTATCTTTAAATTCAAATGTTGATACGTAATCATCATCTCTAAATTTTTCAATTGCATCCCATAAACCACTATGTGTTTTATTTTTATATTTATCGGATTGTTCCACATCTCCAGATATAAAGAATTTACTATTATATCCAATTCTAGTTAACAGTAGTTTCATTTGACTTGGAGAAGCATTTTGACCTTCTTCAAAAATTAAAATAGAATTATCAATGTTCATACCTCGCATAAAAGCTAAAGCAAATACTTCAATAACTTCAATCTCTTTTAACTTTTCTCTAGATTCTTTACCTATAATTTTATTTAATAAGTAATAAGATGGGAAAATATAAGGGTCAAGTTTTTCCTCAACATTCCCTGGTAGGGAACCCAATTTTTCTTCAGCCTCAACAGCCGGTCTAACAATGATTATTTTCTCGTAAGAGTTTTTTGGTTCTGAAAGTAAATCAATAGCCGCCTTCATTGTTATATAACTTTTACCAACACCTGCCGGTCCGGAACAAATTGTTATTTCACTATCAATTAAAGTGTCGTAATACTTTTTTTGATTTAGAGTTAAAAATTTTTCTTTAGTTTTTCTCTTAATGATTTGACCAATTAACTCTTTTTTACTTACCGGTTTACCTGTTGGTTCAGGTGTAGATGTAGTTATTGGTTTCTTTTTTCGTTGTTCAGCCATTTTATAATTGTTTTTTATTTTATAAGAATACTTCTTTTAATTTAAATGTCTATGTTTAAATCTTTAAAAGATGTTTGTGTAGTTTTTCAATATTATTAGAAACAAAAGGGAACAAATTATTTTTAAAATCTACTTCTAATTTTTCCAAATTTTTAGGGTCTTCATTTCTAGTCTGACTTTCAAAATGGTAAGCAACTAAATTAGTGTCGCAAATATTTCTATATCCTAATAAAATAGATTTTAAATTCAATTCAACATCCTCAAAACAAGAAATATAATTTTCATTAAAACTTCCCAATTTTTCAAAAAGAACTTTTTTAATCATTAATAAACCCCCTGTTGAACCGATAACATCATTAATTGTGTATGAGTTAGAATAGTATTTATTTAATTCCAAATGTCCCACACCAAAACTACCTTTAGAATCTATATAAGCAACAACACCATTATGTTGTATTGTGTTATTTTCATAATGTAGTCGACATCCCGCTGTCCCAATTTTTGGATTTTCCTTAAAAGTTTTTAACATCCCATAGATAATGTTATTAAGGATTTTAATGTCATTATTACAAAATAATAAAAATTCATATTCATTGGTTATATGATTTTTAACAACGTCATTATTAATTTTACCAAAGTTGTAGTAATCATATTCAATTAAATTTATATTAATAATATTTTGATTATCTAATATAAATTTTTTAATTTCAATTTTCTCAAATTCAGAAGACCCTGTATCGGCAATAAAAATGTCAAATAAATTGGTATTACAATTTGTAATAAAGGAATTAACACAAGAAAATAGTAGTTCAGTTTTACCTTTTGTTGGTATAATAACAGCTACTTTACCAATATTTTTTAATGGTTTTTCTTTTATAATTGGTATGTGAACCTCAAATGGTTTTAAATCCAAAGGTAATTTATTACCCCACTTTCCAACAAATTTATCTTTTGATTCAAAAAATTCTTGGTTTGGTTGTCCGACGGATTCGTGAGTAATTTCAAAAGATGAGGTAACACCAATTTTAACACCATCTAAATAATTTGGTATACAAAATAAATGGTCATAAAAATGAAATTTACCAATTGTTTCGTCAAATTGATGATTAACTTTTAATTTATTAAACGATATGAATAATCCATCAATAGTTACCACAGGTATTAAATATGGTAATTTTGATGAATATGTGTTAATCCATTTTTTCTGACCTTCAGGGTGGTGATAAACTTGACCAACCATTGTTTGATTCATTCTTTCCCAGTAAATTCCGGATTTAGGAAAATAGCAAGAACCTGCTTTGCCTATAATACCATAATCAGGATTTTCATTAAAATCGTTAAGTAATTTTTTACCCCAACCATTTTCAAGTTTGATATCATTATGGCAACAAACTATTATATTGTAAATTGATTCTGAAATCCCTTTATTATATAATTCGGATAAACTATATTGATTATGGTTAATATATTCTAATATTTGAATATCTTTTAATCCGGAACTTTGTAACAAATGTTGTCTAAATTTGTTATTGTATGCTTCGTCTTTATGTGTTGAGTATATTATTGTTATCATATAAAAAATTGTATGCGGTTAAATCGGTTATTTCGTTAAAATTGAAGTCGTTAAATTCTTTAATATTTCTACCTATTTTTAAATCAGCTCTCCCTCTACCACATTTAAGGATAAACTCTTCTTTTGTTTTACAAGCGTAATGATTAAGTTGTGCTATGTCTATTAATCCTTTATCGTTAAAAGGGCCTTTAAATTTTCTATAATTAGTATCAACAATTTCTCTGTTTGGAGCGTGAACACTCATATGATTATATTCTTTTAAATTAAGAATTGTTTTTATATGTTTGTTAGGGATTGACTGACATTTGGTAAATCTTTTAATCACGGTATATTCATTGTTAATTTCAGATAAACCATTATCTCCAAACATGACCCAATTAATACCAATACCATTGTGGTCTTTATAATCAAAAATAAATTCTTTAATGTTTTTATGTTTTTTTAACACTAAAAATTCATCAACATCAAAAAACGCGGCCCAATCATAATCTTTTTTATAATTTTTAATAAATTCATTATAACAGGGTATTTGTCTTGTTACTCCATCGTATTCTATTTTAATTACGTTAGGTTCGTCAATTGAACACCTCCAATTGTTTTGATAAATGAAAATGTCGTCAAACCCCAATTTTTTATTATAATCAACCCATTCTTGAATGTAATTATCCTCATTTTTAGCAATACAGACTAATGCAACTTTTATGTTATATTCCTGTACTTCCGAATCCATTTTCGCCTCTATCTTTTTCGTTTATTTTATTAACTTCTATTAAATCAACCCAACCCCCATTTACAACAGGACATAGAACAGCTTGTCCTATTTTCATACCTTTATGTATTGTAAACTCAAAAGGGTTAGTGTTAAAAATAATTCCTTTTATTTCTCCAGTGTATGAGGAATCTACTGTTCCGGGAGAATTTAATATCATAAGACCCTGATTAATGGCTAACCCACTTTTGGTTCTAACTTGAATTTCATAACCATCTTTAATGTCAAAGGATAATCCTGTAGGGACTAATGCTCTCCCAAATGGGGGTATAACTACTTCATCAATAGAATGTAAGTCAAACCCTGAATCACCTTCATAATTATATTTTGGTGTTGTTGCATCGGGATGTAATTTATTAAATTGTAATGGTAGTTTAGTTCTATGATTTAACATTTTATCCTCTAAATCTTTAATATCAACACCCAATTCATTCATCATTTCGGTCATATCTAAATCTTCAAAATCACCCTCTAATCTTTGTCTTAATTCTTTAGCCTTTTCCTCTAAAAAATCTAAATTATTATATTCCATTATTCTAATTCTTTTAATTTTTTTATTACATCAATTAATACCAACACATCTCGTTCACAATAAGCAGTGATTTCTGGTAACATATTTTTATTCCAATACGCGTCGTGAACTTTATCTCCGGTAACATCACCTTCCTTTGGTGATGGAACATCCATACAAGAACACATTAAGTCCAATGAACCAATTGCGGTGTAAGCTCCGTATTGCCAAATTTCTTTGGTGTCAATGGCTTTAATCTCCCAAGGTTTTGTATTGTAAGATGGTAATATTGATGAAGGCATTAAACCATTAACAATCATTCGTTTTGCCAACATTGGTATATCAAAATTCTTAAGATTATGTCCACATAGATAAAAATCTAATTTACCACAACGATTAAGTAATGTTTGGCAATCTTTTAGTAATTTTTTTTCATCATCTCCGGAGAATGATTGTTTTTTAATATCACCATTGTCCATAACAAACGCTACACTAACACAAACAATTTTTGCAAACTCGGGAACTAAAGCCGCTCGGTTTTCAAAAACATAGTCTAATGATTCTCCAATATCTTCCGGAAATCTTTTTTGAAACCAATCAAAATATTTCTCAAATTGTTTTGCGACATTTGGATTGTTAACTTTACACTCGGTATAGTTTTTACATCCACCAACTGTTTCAATATCAAGAAACAATATTTTGGTTAAAGGTATGTTTATCATTTTTTATTTAATTAAAGATTTGTAAAATTCTGCTCTTGTAATCGTAACATTTTTTAAATCATATTTGTCTTTAACGGTCTCAAATAATCTCTCACCCAATTCAGTAATCATTTCAGGGTTTTGAACCAACTTTTTAATTGATTTAGACCAATCACTATGATTTCTATTTTCAGGAATTAAAATTGCATTACCATCAGTAAAATTACCATTTTTCAAACAATGTTTTAAATCAATGGTGTAAGGACCTATTTCTGATGCAATTAATGCTTTTTTATAAAACCCAGCCTCAATCACTTTTAATTGAGATTTCATCCTATTGAAGATATGATTTTTAATCGGTGCCAAAGATATATCAAATTTTGAATAATTCATAGCATAAGTTGTAACAGGTTTTGTCCAAACTCTAACATATGGTAAATCACTTGTTGATAAGAATTCTCGTTCTTTGAACTCTAATAAATGTTTTTTATAGTTCTCATCGACAGTTTTATATTTGTTGGTAAAAATATCTTCATATTTAGTCCAAACAGTTTCGTGAGGTAATATGTCTCTTTTTCGTTCTTCACCTGTTTGTGGGTTAAGTTCTGTTACGGTACCTCTAATATCAAAACCACAAATAACATATTGTAATTTATCATTTATGTCTTGATTTTTTTGAACAAAATCCCCCAACAAATTTAAATCCTCAATGTGAGAACTACCTCCGAGCCATCCAACTCTAATTTTTTCTGATGGTGGTGTTGGTTGATTAAATTGTCCTTCTTTTGGATTTATAGCGTTTGGTAAAACTAATACATTTTTATTAAGCTTACGAATTTCGTTTGCAAATAAATCAGTTGTTGTTGTTACATAACTGGCTTCTTTTAAATTCGCAACAATTTTCTCATGAATTTTATGTTTTACAATAATACTATGGATTGGGTGGTCTATTGTTGGTAACCAATAATCATCAATATCAACAATAACAATAATCCCTAATTCTTTTAACCCTTTGATTATTTGTGACGACACTTCGTAGTTATTACCAATAGTTCTATGTGCGTGAATTATCTGATATTTTTTCCAATAATTAATATCATCTATCTTTGGGGTATAGTCAATATCCACATGAAAATCATCGGGATATTGGTTTTGTAAGAATACATGAGGGTCTACCGAACGAAATTTTCCAACACCTGACGTATCTGATGGTAGAACTAATACATTAATTTTTTCTTTCATATTATTAAATTATAAATGAAAATATAACAATACTTAATGAAAATATCAACCATTACCCCATAAAAAAACCCCCAACTTGGTAGATGAGGGTTAATCTTGAGAGTAAATAAAGTTAAGATAGTTTTTTTATCTTTGTAACCTTACCTTCAAATATATGTTTCCCAACTTTAAAAGAAAAGACTTCATTTGATTTTTGTGTTGATTCGGCAAGTATACCATTTTCTAACAACACTTCTTCAACAACTTCTTTTAACATTTCTTTTAATTGTTTGTTATTAAAATTTGTTTGAGATGATTGTTCTTTAACAACTTGTTTTGGTTGTTGAGGACCTTTTAAATTCATTAATTTAGACGCCTTCTCAACTAATTCATCTGACAATACTGAACCACCCCCCATAGAGTTTGGTTGACTGATTGGATGTTCTATCATTAATCGTTTTATCTCATCCGGTAATTTAGACGACATAACTCTATCTTGAGTCATTGGTTGTTGTGTCGTTGGTGTTTTTGGAATTGATGATAGATAAGGCTCATTTGTTGTTGAGTTTTCTTGTAAAAACTCTTGAGGTAAAACATAATTAGCCTTTGGTGCGTCATATGAGGCAACTTCTGGTGAATTATAAGAATCCATAGAAGGTAATCCCCCTCTTGGTGTTTGGTTATGGATATCTATCATTTTTTTAGACACCATTAATTTTTCCATTAAACTATTTTCGTTTGTCATAATGTTTTAATATTGTATTGGTTCTTCATCAAAAACCACATTTATGATAACTCTTGTCATACTTTTATCTCCGGTTGTATTATAGCCGGATTTTGGTGTGTCAAACTTTTCTCCGGATGGTTTAAAAGAAAGGATTTTATCCGCTCTAAAAAGTCTCCATCCTGGTAAGGGTTGTTCTCCTTTATAACCGGTGTGAGACGCTCCTTGAGTATCCCAAGCTCGTAAGACAGGGTTATCGGCTTTACTGTATCCAAAACATACAGGTTCTATCTCCCTTAATCCACGACCACCTGGTTCATCACCATCGTAGTAAATTATTATCTTGTCTTTATTTTTTATAGCATTGACTATTGAGTCAACTGACGCTACTTCTAAAATAAGGGACTTAAATGTATTGTAAAGTTTCATTAAGCGCTTGGTGTGGTGTAAGGTGCGTTTGGTTTAAAGGTATTCACTACTATTTCAGATTTTCTTTCTAAAATGTCTTGGATTGCTCCGGCACCTTGATTATAAACATCTAAATCTCCACCAGTTCCTTTACCTTTAGTATCACCATCCGCCAATGCGTCAGGATTAACCGAAGAATATTGGTTGGTTGTTTTATAATCATTTTTCGGGAATAATATTGCTCTTTGAGCTGTCGCAATTGACGACAACTTATTTTCTGGTTGAGCTAAGTCTGTTGGGTCTATATTTGCCATAACTTAAATTATTTTTTTTATTAAATCGTTTATTCTTTGTAAATTCTCAACAATTGCTGAATCATATCTATTAACCGCTGATTTATGTGCTTGAGTTGGTCTATTCATTGTGGTCATATCATTTTTTTCGTGAGGTTGGATAAATTGATTTGGTAATACTTCAGACTTATTCTGTTTAGTATTCTCAACATTATCTCTCATAGAATTTAATGTATCATTGACCCAATTTTTCACATAATGTCCACCATTTAAAATATGAGTAGTATCATTTTCGTGACCATCAAAATTATCAAACCAATTTTTCATTCGTTTTAATTGTTGGTATGTAATTTCTTTCTTATCTCTTAAATCTTTATTTCTTTTAAATCCTTCGGTTGTTTCATCAACTTCACCAACAGCTTGATTGCATTGATGTAAATATTCAATGACATCTTGGGGGATAGCAAAAGATTTTCCGTATAAATCCTTATTCATTTGATTTTAGTGATTTAATTAACATATTAATACTAATACCTTCTTTTTCAGCAATTTTTTTAATAGATTGTAGATTTTTCATTAATATTTTACTGATACCATTATTTTTTATAACACCAGAATCGTCTTTTGATTTTTTGGTTAAAATATCCTCAACCATTTTAGTCATTTGTTGTTTCTGTTGTTCTTCTATTGTATCTTTCTCTGATAATCTTTGTTTTAACTTACCATCGTGTTTTTTTTGTTTTGGAAGTTTTCCAAATTCTTGAGCTCTTTCTTCAGGATTTTCAACACCCATTTTAGCGAGAGTTTTAACCGTATTATCGTAATCCATATTTTCAGTTTCAACATATCCAAATGCTTCGGAATAGTCAATCTCATTTATCATCTCATCACCCTTTTCTTCACCCTCACCATAATAAACTCTATAACCTCTAGTAACAGGGTCGTTAGTTGTTCTTGCCATAGGAACGGTTTGGTCCATTGTTTTTCTTGGAGATAGTGCCGTATTAATATATGGTATTCTAGATGTTAACATTGTACCATCCTCATCAACAAATTCTTCTATTTCCGTTTTGGATTTAACATTTTTTAAAGTTTTAGTTAAATCGTCTTTTGACACTTTTTTCTTTGACTTTAAAACTTTAGACATAACATCTTTAATTTTTTTTGTATCTTTTTTATCAAAGTCAATCTTGTCATCTTTTTTTCTTGATTCGGTTAAAGTATCCGCAACAGAATAATATAGGGATATTTTATCTCCTCTATCTTTTAAAAAGAAGTAATAATTATTACTGAAGTACTCCGTGTTAAAATTTATCATATAACTTTTTCATATAAATACTTCGTTTTAGAGTATTTATCATAAAAAAGATGGCGAGTCAGAATATAAATCAATATTATAAGTCAAATTGGTCTCTAAAGTTGAGTTTAGACTCACAAGATATGTCGTTAACTAATGATGAACGAGACTATAATGAGGAAGTAATTTTCTCACCATATTTGATTGCTCAAACTTACGGTAATAGATTGCCGTTTTATTTCGATATAAATAACCCCCTTATAGTACAAGACCAAACATTAACTTATAAAAATTATAATGTTAATAATATTTTTGTATCTCAAAATTACTATAACCCAAATAATGAAGATTTATCTTGTTTTTCATCATCAACATCTTGCGATATTGGATTAACAGGTATTGATAATGGTTTGGTTGATAAAATGAGCGGTGAAACAATTAATTTCACTAAAGGATTATATTCAGATTTTATTAAATTTGATAGGTTATCATTTGATAGAAGATTAAAATTATTTCAAATAACAGGTAATACCCAATCACCTAATGTTAGATTTTCAGGGTTTAATAAAACCATATTATATGAGGTTGTAAGTAAAGAAGGATTATCGGAAGGTAAATACCACGAATTATATGGAGGATTTTATCAAGGGTTTTATAAATTATTTGGATATGATTATGAAATTTTCCCTGAACGAGTAAATAAAGGGTGGAGCGTTGAGATGGTTTTAAAACCTCGTTTAATTGATGAATACACACCAAGTTCAGGTGAGACAACTCTTAATGTAATATATCCCCAAAATAAGAACACATTCTTTTATTTAGGTACAAGGGCGGAAAATAAATTTTATCATCACGCAAATGGTACTCCAAATTGTTTTACAGGATATACAAGAATAACATCTGAATTAACGGGTGTGACAACTTGTGCTTGTTGTGATAATACAATAACTAATAGTCGTTGTATATATGTTTATCCACCTAGGTCTATAAATAATCAACACGATACTCACGCCAGTTATGGTTGTGATTTATGTGGGGGAAATCCAGTAACTAAAATTAGTTGTGGTTGTGGTTGTAATGAAACTTCTTGTGCAAGTTGTGGTTGGGAATGTCAAGACCATATCTGTGAGACGATTATTGATATAACACCAACACCAACTCCTACGCCAACATCAACTCAATCTAATTGTGTTATAACCCCAATATGTACCCCAACTTGTAGTAATTGTACCACTTGTGATACTTGCGACACTTGTAATACCACAGGATTCACATCAATAGAAAATACTTGTGAGGTTGACCCATTATATGATTCAATGTCCAACGCATTATCATTCAAACTTTGTGGTGACCCAAAGAATCCACAAATTGGCGTAAAAGTTTTAAGATTCACCGGAGGATGTGAAACAACTGGTAGTTGTGAGACAACAGGAATCACTTACACAACAGGATATACAATTACCGAATATTGTTCACCTGGTGGAATATACCCTGATTGTGAGATAATTAACCCAGCTTATTTAGAGGAAGAACATTGGTTTCAGTTAAATGCGGTTTGGGAAAGATATACTTGGTTAGACACTTGTGATTTATGGTATCGTGGAGGTCTTGGTGATATAACAGAAAGAAAATATTTAGAATCGTTAGCTAATAACACGGTATCGTTAATCACAGTACCTTATACACATACAAATGGTCGTACACCAGAACAAATAGAATTAGTTAATTTAAATGAAAAATGGTTATTAGATAAAGACTATAGAAAAGGTAGATTAAAAATTTATATTAATGGTAAAATATTTTACACTATTGAGGATTTTGAAGAGATTATCCCAAGAGGATTAAATACTGATAAAGAAAAACAAGTTGGTGTTCCCTTTAATGTTTCGTGGGGTGGTGGCACTCAAGGTTTAAGAGAAAATTTAACATTCTCTTCATCCACATCTCCATTAGGTCCATACATACAAGACCCTGAATGTCTGCCAACTAATGATTTAAGTGGGACAACATTTTCAGGTTTAAATAATAATATATTAATAGAACAGAATTTTGCTGGAACTTTTGATGGGGGAATATCTCAATTTAGAATGTATGTTTCACCATTATCGGCACCTGAAATAAAACATAACTTTAAGTTATTAAAAGACACTTTCAAAATGTTTAATCCGGATTGTCCGGATTGTAATACTAATGTATGTTTAATAGATGATTTTACTTATGAAATTGATGTGTACCCTCCAACACCTACACCAACTAACACACCAACAATTACTCCAACAATTACACCAACAATTACACCAACTCAAGTGGAAGACAATATTTATGACGCTATTATAACTAACGAAATAGAATATATCTCTGTAGGAGATTCTTTATATTTAAGAATTGCCGGGTTAGAACCAACACCCACACCAACAACAACGCCTACACCAACAACAACGCCTACACCAACACCAACAACACCGGAACAAATTATAAATAACGCTATTTTAGATGGAATTGGTGACTATATCTTGGTGGGGGATAAACTTTATTTAAAATTTCTTGGAATACCACCGACACCGACACCAACAAATACTCAAACTCCAACAAATACCGAAACACCAACTCAAACACCTACTGAAACCCCTACTCAAACCCCTACACCAACTGAAACTCCAACTCAAACACCAACCGAAACTCCAACTCAAACACCAACACCAACTAACACTGAAACCCCAACTAATACACCGACAAACACCGAAACACCTACACAAACACCAACAAATACTGAAACGCCCACACAAACACCAACTAACACTGAAACCCCAACTAATACACCGACAAACACCGAAACACCTACACAAACACCAACAAATACTGAAACGCCCACACAAACACCAACAAATACACCAACACCATCAAACCCATACGCACCGGGTTATGATGTTTTTGTGGACGATTTTAATAGAGTGTCAGTTAGTCCTGGTGGAACACCATCTATCACATATACATCTACAATAACAAACACAGGTAATATCTCCATCGTTAGTTCAAACTATTTAAGATTAAGAGCGGATAATACAAACACAACCGGAAGACTTTACACAATGTCCACATATACTTTAGTGAATAATCCTAATTTTTATTCTCAATTAAACTTAAACCCAACAGTTGTTAACTGGTCTGTGAATGTAAGAAATAACTGGACCACCATTTTAAGTGGGTTTGATTCAGGTCTTTTTGGTCAAGTTGTTATTTTAGCGTCAAGTGGGACTAATGTGTTAACTGATGGTTATGGTTATGCTTTAGTTTATGGAGGGTCAGGGACTAGACAATGGCGTTTAGTTAGTTTTACAGGTGGTTTGCAAGCAAATGCTAATATAACAACGATTTTATCAACACCAAATTCACCAGGGTTCGGTGATGGTGATTATTTAAGTTTAAAGGTTTCTTATGATTCGATAACAAATAATTGGCAATTATATTTCAGAAATGATGGAGCGGCTTGGGTTGACCCTACACTAACAACAGGATATAGTATTTCTAGTGTGGCGACAGATGGAACATACACAAACACAACATTAGATTCGTTCGGGTATTTTTATAATTTCGGGTCAACACTTACAGGTAATACTGCAATATTTGATAAACTTTATTTAAAATATATAGAAATACCTCCAACACCAACCCCAACAATTACGGAAACTCCAACTCAAACTCCTACACCAACACCAACCATTGTATAAATATATTTCAGTATAAAATACGAAGTATTTAAAATTTAATTAAAAATAAACAATATTTATAAATAAAACAAAATTATGTTAACAGGAAAAACAATTAGCGAATTACCATTATTATCAACGCCAAATCCAAATATGGTTGCTCCAGTGGAATTAAGTGGTGTAACTTACCATATTAACTACTCTCAAATTTTAGCAAAACCAAACGCTTCATACACATCAACAGTAAACCAACCTGTATCAGGTTCTACAGTAGATTTAGATTTACCTCAAGTTGTATATGTTGATACTATAGAATCTCAGGTGGGGTTTGAATTAGTTGATAATTCAAAATTCACGGCATTACAGGATGGAACATACTTATTTGGAGTATCATTCCAATTGGATAAAAATACATCCTCACCAGCAAATGCAACAGTATATTTTTGGACAAGAGTTGATGGTGTTGATGTAGAAAGAAGTGCGGGTGAACTTGTATTATTAAATAATAATAATGAACAATTACCTTTTATACCATATTCGTATGTTTTAACTGCTGGTCAATATGTTGAATTTGTGTTTGATTCGGATGACCGTACCGTGTATTTAAAATATGTGGGACCAGTAACGTCTCCTCATAACAGACCATCAACACCATCTGTCGCAATAACAATCAGTACAATTTCGTAAACATATTATAAATGTCACAATCAATAACGATAAAAAGTGTTAATTACGATGGAGAAGTAGCAAATATTTTATTCAAACCTTATAATGAACTCATTGTCATTAATTTGGGTAATCAAGTATTACCGTATTTATTTGTTCCCGGATTATTAACACCACCTAGAGGTGTATATGGAACCTATACTATATTAGTATTGGATAGTGACTGCCCTAATATTTTAAACGTTCCGTTACCAACACCTACGGTAACACCTACACCTACAACAACAAAAACTCAAACACCAACACCTACGGCAACACCAACGGTTACGCCAACATTTAATCCTTGCCCACCAATACCACCAACTCGTACACCAACACCAACAAGAACGGTAACAAAAACACCTACACCAACTATTGGGTTATCACCAACACCGACAAATACTCAAACACCGACAAAAACACCGACTCCAACACCAACACCTGTTTATTTCGCAACCTTATTTATTGAGCCAATGTCAGGAGCCACTGAAATTGGTCAATGGATGTTTGATGGTGAGTCTAACTTCTTTGGTTTCTCAAATAATAGCCAACCAAATCAAAACCAAACTCAATTTAACCTAGATATGAATCGTTATGTTGACTTTAGTGGTTGGACTAGTGGTTTATTCCCGTCAGTTATTCGTCAATCGGTTCCACAACAAAGTGGAGGATTAGACACTTTTGGTAATCCAATTATTAGATATAATTTCTTAACAACAGAAATTCTTCAAAATACAATATCAGACACGGCTTGGTATACTTGGATAATCCCTGTTTTATTAACGAACAATCAAAGACAAACATCAATAGATGTTAATAGTGATGGTGACCCTAATTCTTTAGCAACAATAAATACAGAAAGAACAATTAACACTTATACTTTCACATATAGTGGTGGAACAATTCCTCCAACAACATATAGAGTTTATACGACTTTTCCTCATAGAATATTCGCATTAAACAATAATCAAAGTATTTATTTCAGAGGAAATAATGTTTCTCCGTAACAAATAATTATTAAATTATGTCTAACTTAAATTATAAAAATCCATTAACTCCTTTAATCGCTGTAGGGGGTATATCTTCAACAAGAACCAGCACATTTGGAACAACATTTAGTGTTTTAAATACGGGTGGTTTTATGGAGGTTTACACCTTAAATGATTTAATTTATGTAATACCTCTTGGAAATACAGGGGATATTGAATATTCAGGTAATACTATTCCTATTCAATTTTATAAAGGAATTAATTCTTCATTTTCATTTGACACAATAACATTAAATTCTGATAATATTTCATCAGGTAGACGACGATTGGGTATGTTGGTTTATGTTTATGAAACAGACCAAGTATATCAATTCTCAATAGATAATTATAACACATTATGGTCTGACGCTTTAGGAGCTTCAGGACCTGGTGGCGACACTGTCGTTATATCCGATTTCGGAACAACAGTAAAAAACAATTCGCCGGAAGGTCAATCACTTATTAATACTTGGACAGGTTCCACGATTGAAGGTATTAACGGGGTTACTAGAATCAACGCCAGATGGAGAAAATTTGCAACAGCAATACAAGATATATATGTTACGGGGGGTACTTATTTTTCCGCAACATCTAGATTAGATTTATTTAGAAATGATGGTGCAACAATACCTATTAATTTAACAGGTGTTGATGGAACTAGCGGTACTTCAGGAATTTCGGGTTCAAGTGGTTCTTCGGGTAAAGGAACTTCAGGTTCTAGCGGCTCTTCAGGAACTAGTGGTTCTTCAGGAGCAACAGGTTCTAGTGGTGCTAGCGGCTCTTCAGGGACTAGTGGTTCTTCAGGAGCAACAGGTTCTAGTGGTGCTAGCGGAACCTCAGGGTCGTCAAATGGTACTGCAGGAACTTCAGGAGAAAGTGGAACATCGGGGTCTAGCGGTACAAGCGGAATCGACGGAACATCGGGTTCTAGTGGGACAAGCGGAATCGACGGAACATCGGGTTCTAGTGGGACAAGCGGAATTGACGGAACATCTGGGTCTAGCGGGACGAGCGGAATTGACGGAACATCTGGGTCTAGCGGGACTTCAGGTTCATCAGGAACAAGTGGCTCTTCAGGAACAAGTGGCTCTTCAGGTACTAGCGGAACATCTGGTTCATCAGGCACTAGCGGAACATCAGGTTCATCAGGAACAAGTGGGACTTCAGGTTCTTCAGGTTCTTCAGGTTCTGATGGTTCTTCAGGAACTAGTTTAGGGGTTATTGGACAATCAACTAATTATATAAACTTATCAACTTTAGTTAGTGGCCAGACATTATCATTAACTACATCAACAGGATTATCTTACACAATAGGACAACATTTAATTATTGCCAATTCTAACACAAATAAATTTCTTTGTGATGTTATATCTTACTCCGCATCAACAGGTGATTTACAAGTTACCGTAACCGTTATAAATGGTACTGGAGATTTTTCTTCATGGGTTACAAATCTTGATGGAGCGTCAGGAGCAGCAGGTTCTTCAGGGTCTAGCGGAACTTCTGGTTCATCAGGGACTAAAGGAACTTCTGGAACATCAGGTTCTTCAGGAACATCAGGGTCTAGTGGAACATCAGGTACTAGCGGTTCTTCAGGAACTTCAGGGACTAGCGGTTCTTCAGGAACTTCAGGAACTTCAGGAACTAGCGGTTCTTCAGGAACTTCAGGAACTAACGGTTCTTCAGGTACTAGCGGTTCTTCAGGAACTTCAGGAACTAGTGGCTCTTCAGGAACTAGTGGTTCTTCAGGGACAAGTGGTTCTTCAGGGACAAGTGGTTCTTCAGGAACAAGTGGTTCTTCAGGTACTAAAGGAACTTCAGGTTCTAGTGGAACAAGTGGAACTAGTGGAACTAGTGGAACTAGTGGTATGACAGATGGTACTAAAGGAACTTCAGGTTCTAGTGGAACATCAGGGACTAGCGGTTCTTCAGGAACAAGCGGTTCTTCAGGTACTAAAGGAACTTCAGGTTCTAGTGGTTCTTCAGGAACTAGTGGTTCTTCAGGAACTAGCGGAACTTCAGGAACTAGCGGAACTAGTGGTATGACAGATGGTACTAAAGGAACTTCAGGTTCTAGTGGTACATCAGGGACTAGCGGTTCTTCAGGAACAAGCGGTTCTTCAGGTACTAAAGGAACTTCAGGTTCTAGTGGTTCTTCAGGAACTAGCGGAACTTCAGGAACTAGCGGAACAAGTGGTGAAACAGACGGTACTAAAGGAACTTCAGGTTCTAGTGGTTCTTCAGGTACTAGCGGTTCTTCAGGAACAAGCGGTTCTTCAGGTACTAAAGGAACTTCAGGTTCTAGTGGTTCTTCAGGAACTAGCGGAACTTCAGGGACTAGCGGAACAAGTGGTGAAACAGATGGAACTAAAGGAACTTCAGGTTCTAGTGGTACATCCGGAACTAGCGGTTCTTCAGGAACTTCAGGGACTAGAGGGACTTCTGGGTCTAGCGGTTCTAGCGGAACTTCAGGAACAAGCGGAACTTCAGGAACAAGCGGAACTTCAGGAACAAGTGGTGAGACAGATGGTACTAAAGGTACTTCAGGGACTTCAGGGACTTCAGGTTCTAGCGGGACTTCAGGTTCGTCAGGGACTAAAGGAACTTCAGGCTCTAGCGGTTCTAGCGGAACATCAGGGACAAGCGGAACATCAGGAACAAGCGGAACAAGTGGTGAGACAGATGGTACTAAAGGTACTTCAGGGACTAGCGGAACAAGTGGTGAAACAGATGGAACTAAAGGAACTTCAGGTTCTAGTGGTACATCCGGAACTAGCGGTTCTTCAGGAACTTCAGGGACTAGAGGGACTTCTGGGTCTAGCGGTTCTAGCGGAACTTCAGGAACAAGCGGAACTTCAGGAACAAGCGGAACAAGTGGTGAGACAGATGGTACTAAAGGAACGTCGGGAACAAGCGGAACAAGCGGTGAGACAGATGGGACTAAAGGAACTTCAGGTTCTAGTGGAACATCCGGGACTAGCGGTTCTTCAGGAACTTCAGGGACTAAAGGAACTTCAGGTTCTAGCGGTAAATCCGGAACTAATGGAACTTCAGGTACTTCAGGTACTTCAGGAACAAGCGGTGAGACAGATGGTACTAAAGGTACTAGCGGAACTTCAGGAACAAGCGGAACAAGTGGTGAAACAGATGGAACTAAAGGAACTTCAGGTTCTAGTGGTACATCCGGAACTAGCGGTTCTTCAGGAACTTCAGGGACTAGAGGGACTTCTGGGTCTAGCGGTTCTAGCG
>Ga0214919_10000375_pt1 | contig 76628 bp, 83 predicted proteins | sample LL1503_MetaG_FD_177994 | JGI IMG/M metagenome (GOLD analysis project Ga0214919, IMG submission 177994) | Freshwater microbial communities from Lake Lanier, Atlanta, Georgia, United States - LL-1503 | ecosystem: Environmental > Aquatic > Freshwater > Lake | place: USA: Georgia | collected... | reverse complement strand
AATTGTTTGTCTAAGCTTAATCCTGTTGAGGATTAGTCATTTGCTTAAGGGACATTTATGAATAAGAAAAGATTTGATACGGAAGAGTTGGATATACCTATCGAAGCCCCACAAAAAATTGAAAAGCCAGTTGCGAAAAAATCTAAGAGAGTTTTTGAAAGCAACGATAATTTCCCTATCAGCAAAACAATTCGCATCAGCAAGGAGCAATCTAAGTTTCTATTCGATGAAACAATGAAAGCCTCTCAAAGCGCTGGAAGAGTTGTAAATGAAGCTGAAATAATTCGCTCCATAATTGATGATGCAATGAGAGGGACTAATTAAATGTATTATGTTGGCATTGCTACCGCCAAAGGTGGCGTAGGAAAAACGACACTGGCACATTCGCTATGTTATGGCGCTTCATTATTAAAATATCCGGCTCATTGTGCTTACACAGATGATCCTATTGGCAAACTAAATATCACTAATAGGCCGTATCGTTATTATGATTGCACTGATATAACTCGACTATCTGCTTTAGCTGAAAAAGCGGAAGGGAAGGAGGGGTTAATAGTTGTCGATGGGCAGGCCAACAGACCTGATTTTGATGCCTGGATCGCCAAGAGTGTCGATATTATTTTAGTTCCCATCATGAGAGACCAAGCTTCCGTTAAGTTTGGAATGGATATGCTTAAAAAACACGACAATGCATACAGTGTGCTTTCAGAATTTCCCGGTCATAAAAACGAAGCTGCTGCTTACCTAAAAGAAATAGCCGCATACGGATACAAAGATAACTGTGAACTTTTTAGAATGCCAAGGATTGCCAAAATAAATTCTTTTATCTCTGATGACCCAGATGGGGTTTTCACGACTCCAACTAGTAATATTGCTTCAGCTTGCAAAAGTCTCTTTTTAGCTACCAGAGAAAAACTTTGCGAACTGGCTTTTGACCCATTGGAATAATGTGTCTTTCATTTTTAATTTCTTCGAAGCTTACTAAACTTTGATTTTCAAGAAACGATAGAGAAGGCGGTAATCAGAATGTCGAAAGATGTTTCAACTCGAAATCTACAATATGACTTGTTTTCATCTTTCCTATCTAACGATCCTGATTCCGTTTCTAACACCGTGGAAATATGGGAAGCCATACCAAAATACATATTCACACCAAAACAAATCGAAAAGCTTCGCACTAAAAAAGGCCATGCTGATCCATTCTCATGGCAATACATGTATAACAACTCTGAATTCCAAGTAGATATTCAACCAGCCTTAATTAAAGGGGAAGAGGGCTACAAAGCCTATTTTCCAGGTATCACTGAAGAATTTGTAGAAGAAGCTTTGAAAAAAATATTCACCTACCAAAATCACGGAATACATGACGTCAATAAACATGAAAGCTGGGTAAAATTTAGCTTGAACATGATTTATAGAGAACTGAAAAGCCGAGGAAGAACCAGGGACCTTGATCAAATAAAACATGCGTTACAAGTAATGAGTAAATGCGTTATTACTTTATCTAAAAAAGAACCCGGTGGCAGAAAATATACTCAAGTGTGGCAGGGCCAGATACTTCAAGAGATGATTACCGTTGGTAGAGAAGAATATTTAGAAGATTCGAGCTCATTCCACTTAGCAAAATTACCAACTTTTATTACCCATTCGATTAACCAACTAGAATACAGGCAGTTTAACTATGACCGCCTAATGGAGTGTGATGAGCAAGTAGCTCGCTGGTTATACAAAAGGCTTATTCATAGATATAAACAAGCAGCTATCAATAACGACTACCACTTTACTTTTTCAAGCATCGTCAAAGATAGCGCTTTATTACAGCAAGCTTCTGAACACCACAATCGCCAAAAACTCAAGGCTGCTCTGGATGAGCTGGTTAGAAGAAAAGTCATTCGCGATTACCAAATAGAGTTAAAGAAAGAGGGTAGAAAAATTATTGACACCATCTATACGGTTTTTCCTACCTCTGAATTTATCCAAGAACAAAAAGCATCAAACAAAAGGTATTCGAACACTCAGGAAATGGCAGAAACAAACCAACATATGCTTAAACAAGTACTAGCTATAACCGCAAATTAAAAACTAAAGCCCCATCATTCTGGGAAGTAAGAAATTTAAAGTGATAGTTATAGCCGCACTTTAAATTCAACAATTCAGAAATTTCTCTCACTTTTCTGAGCTAATAACTGAGCCAACCAAAAACCAATGAAAACGTTGATAGCCAATGCAATAAACGAGCAATCACTGGTGCAGTTTTATATCCAAAATATTTTTAAAAAGTAATAGTTATGACCGCGAGTAATCATAGCGCCATGGTAATAGCTATAACCGCAACTTACAGGAAAGGTAATAGCTATAGCCGCGCTTTAGAGCTAATTATCTAGATAGCTCTCTCAATTTCTTCTTATCTGATAACAAATATTATCTAGGAAAATCAAATTAACAACATGATTTTATTCTCAATTTACGCCCTATAGGCTATAGAGCGATGAATTGAAGCACTAAATCTGTGGATAAGTCATGAAAAAGTAATAGCTATAACCGCAGGAAAGTAATAGCTACGCCCGCAGGATGTAATAGCTATAACCGCAAAAAAGTAATAGCTATGGCCGCGAGATATAAGAACAAAACAAAAACTCAGCAAGATTCTCGGCTTATTTGCCCATAAGTTCAGTGAAAAGTGATAGCTATGGCCGCAGGATGTAGTAGCTATAACCGCTAGTTAGACAAAAAGTAATAGCTATGGCCGCAAGATGTAATAGTTATAACCGCGACATATGCATTGAGTAGTAGTTATAACCGCAAATTAAGACAAACAAAATGCTCTGAAACCCTAGAGTCACAAAGGTTTAATGAAAAATAAAAATTCGCTATTCTTCTCTTTATTTAACCTTTAAATACTAATCTTCTATTAACCATGCTTAATTCACATGTGAATAAAATAAAGAATTTTGAAACTTAGTTTCATTTTTTTAATTCAAACAGCCTCTATAGAATCAAATATCGCGATTGGAACAAAGACCTAAGGTGGTAAACTTCAATCGAGCAACAGGCACGTATTGGCCTTTTAAATCGATACCCAACATGTTAGGTACCTATAGGTTCAGAAATTTATTTTTTCTTATCGTTAAATAAAATTAATTAGAAACTCAATAGATTATCGGGTTTTGAGTGACGACCCTGATGAATAAATTTAAAATGCCTGATCAATTTTTTACCAAGATTCAGAGATTTTTTTAATGTCCAATTTTGAGTCAGCAATCCAAGCCATTTTAGAGCGTTACGCCCCAATGGCTTATGAACTGGACCGAGATCCTATTTTACTTAAACAAGCCTATGAGAATTTAATAAAGCAAGGCGCTCTTGGGTTATTAATTCCAGAATTTTGTGGAGGACTGGGTGGTGGAAGGGCTGATTGGGCTCGTTATAACATTGAGATGGCTTCCTATTCTGGGGCTTTATTATTTTTACAGGCCCAGCATCAGTTTTCTGTTCATCGATTAAAAACTTTATTGCCAGAGGCTTTGAGAGTTCATGACGTATTGAAAGAGGTGATTAATAAAAAACAGGGGCTTGGATTTATTTCATTACTCCAGGCTAAATCGCTCACGATTACCAGAGAAAATTCTGGTTGGATTTTAAATGGCAAAATCCGCTGGATCACAGGATGGGATTTTTTCGAGCGATGCTATCTATCGTTCGAATCAGAAGGGCTTCAACATCATGCGTTGATACCATTTCGAAATAGAGCAGGGCTCACTTATTCCACCGTGATGAATACCAGTATGTTTCAATCGGCCAATACGGTTTCTTTGAATTTAGAAAATTATTTTCTTCCTGATGAAGCGGTGCTTTATTCAAATCCAATCACAGAGTCTATGCCCATGGAACATCCGACGACGTATAACTTTGCAGGCATCGCCAAAGCCTGTTTGCGAGAGGCAAAATTAGGTAAATATTGTCGAAGTGAAAAAGCCAGACTTGAATATTTTAGGCTGGAGAAAAAATTAGAATCCTATTGCGAAACCTTGTTTTCAGGCGCTTCAAAAGATCCATTGGCAATGAGAGCCAGAGGCTTAAAGCTCGCCGAAGATTGTGCGTCTTTCGCCAGACTCATGTGTGGTGCTTCGTCCGTGTTAGAAACCAACCCGATGGGACGAATTAGCAAAGAACTTTGGCAAAATGCAGTCGCTGGAATTTCAGAGACTCAAGTAGAAGCGTATTTGGAGTAAGCCATTCAATATTTAAATTTTAGAGTTTTAAGAAAGCAGAAATTTTTTGCTGGAAAGTATGCAGTAGTTTTAGCGTTATTAAATAGGGTAACGTTCGTTTATCAGCCAGAAGAAAGGGCTCTTTGATGTTTAAGCATATCCATAAAGACTATCGACTCATGTTAGTCATGTTATTTTTGATGAAAGCAGGGCAGTTCATGTTGCTGCCATTTTTAGCTATTTATATTTATCGGCATTTTGACGCCTCACCTTCATTGATTGGTTTGATTGTCGGCTCTGGGCCTTTTATTTATGGCTTAGCAAGTCTCTTTTCGGGCCATATCATTGATAAATTTGATACAAAGGCCACCATGAATTGGGCTGTTTTCCTCAGTGGATTCTCTCTCTTTTTCTTATTCTCTTTTCATTCGCTGGCATGGCTTTTTTTGATGAATCTAGTGACAGGGGTAACCCGGTCCTTATTTGATATTGGCTCGAAATCTTACGGCATGTCTCGTGTTCCATTAGAAGAAAGAAAAAGCTATTTCAGTTTGCGATTTGTGGTTACCAATAGCGCAGCCTCATTAGGACCCGCGGTTGGTGCAATTTTCGCCCTGCATAATTCTTTGATTGCTTTTAAGTTGATTGGCGCTTTCTATCTTTTATTAAGCCTTTTAGGTTTATTACTTTTAAAAAATACTAACCCTGATAAATCAACTTTACCCGCTCGTCCCAATTTTCTAGGGATGATCAAAATGATTTCAACCGACGGTTGCCTTGGTATTTTGTTTTTAATTGGCTTTATTTTTTGTGCTGTTTTTTCACAGATTGATTCAACTTTGCCTCAATATTTGGCTGCAGCCATGAAACATGGCGTTGCTGTTTATTCTGTGATTTTGTTAGTGAATACGATCGGTTGTGCGCTCATTCAAATTCCTATGACCCAATGGACGAAGGGGATTAGCGATCGTTGGTTAAGTCTTTACGGGCTTGTATTTTTCTGTGTTGGAAATATTTTGTTTGCTTTATTTTTAGATATTCCAGTTTTAGTTTTCGCTTCTATTGCGATTGTTTTAGCTGAAGTGATTCTCATGCCCATGAATGATTTGCTGATTGCAAAAATAGCGCCCAAAAACATGATAGCGAGCTACTACGGGGTTCTGGGTGTTTCAACCATTGGGATGGGCATAGGTCCGATGGTTGGTGGCGTTGTCTATGAATATCTCGGAGCTAAAACTTTGTTTATAGGCTGCGGGGTGTTTTGTCTTCTTTCTATTTTTCTATATCAGCAGTTGATCAAACGAATCCCTCAGCGAAATAAGAGTTGATTTTATGAGCATCGCAGCAAGAAAAATAAACGCTCATTTTTTATCCAGCGTTTTGGCGGGTACCATTTTGGAATGGTACGATTTTTCATTATTTGGCATTCTAACCCCTGTCATATCAGTATTATTTTTTCATTTAAAAAATAGCTTTCTCGCCTTATTGATTACCTTTGGTGTATTTGCCGTTGGATTTGTAATGAGGCCGATAGGCGGGCTGATTTTTGGTTATATAGGGGATCGTCATGGGAGGAAAACAGCGCTGTCTCTCAGCGTTATTCTTATGGCCTTACCTACTTGTTTGATCGGTCTTTTGCCCACGTGGCACGAGATAGGCATTTATGCTCCCGTATTGCTCATAGTCTTGCGTTTAATACAAGGCTTGGCTGCAAGCGGTGAATATCCAGGGGCTGTTTGTTTTCTAGCAGAGTATTCATCCAATAAGCACAGAGGCTTTTTTACCTCATTAAGCGTTTTTGGCGTTTCAGGTGGAATTTTATTGGGATCATTTATCAGCTTTTTAATAAGCTATTTTTTGACAGCTGATCAAATGCAAGTCTGGGGCTGGCGGGTTTGTTTTTTACTCAGTCTTCCCTTGGGTCTGATTGGTTTTTACCTCAGATACAAAATAAGTGAGTCCAAAGTATTCAGTGACTCAGAGAAAAAATATAAAAAGTTTTTTAAGAACGGTTCTAAAAATAATATCTTTGGCGCTTTTAGGCTAACGCTGATGTTCGCCTTGCCGATGGTCTGTTTTTATATGATTACCACCTATGTGGTTTCGTTTCTTGCCAGCGTTGGAAAAATACCATTGCATCTTGGATTAATGAGCAATGTTGTCAGTCTTTTGATGTATATCTTCTTGGTTCCTCTGTGCGGCTATATTTCAGATAAAACCAATCGAAAATGGATGATGGTGATTGGGGCCTTATGCCTACTAGTTTTTTCATATCCTGTTTTTAATTATTTGATCTCAGGTTCGGTGTATGGATTATTCATAGGCCAAATCATATTAATGCTGTTTATCGCGATTGTCATGGGGCCAATGACAGCCTTCTCTACTGAAAGCTTCTCGACGTTTGATCGATACAGCGGCGTTTCCATAGCACTGAACATTGCGGCCAGTGCTTTTGGTGGAACAACGCCTTTGATTTCCGCATTCCTAGTTCACTACTTTAGAAATCCAGTGACCCCATGCTTATATATTATCTTGATGAGCTTTCTATCCATTTTAGTGACTCTGAGCTTGAGCAATCATCAAGAAAAATCTCTTTCTGAAATATAAAAATTTACAGAGAAGCGCTTCTCAGTTCTTCTGCGTATAAGTCTTTACTTCCTTCTGGGAGAGCACAATTTTTGGATGCCCAAAAAACTGTTTCAGGTAACCACTCTGAGATAGGCGTTGGTTTAAAATCGTAATCTGCTTTTGCAGCGCTGTTATCTAAAAGCAATGAGTGATCGAAGAAAGCAGGGAATCTTTGAAGCTTGGTTTGAACAATTTCTTTATCGACTGAAACGATTGTCAGAGAGCTTTTTTCTTCAGCGCCTAAAAGCGTTGAATGAATCATATTCAGATAGGCATCAAGGCTAATGGTTTCATCGCCAACGACGTTATAAGCCTTGTTTTTAGGGCTATGTGAAATAACAGCATAAGCAAAATCGACTAAGTCTTTTACATACACATGTCTTGCTAATGGCATGAAGGGGGAAGAGGGGAGTATGACAGGAATATTTTGCTCCAGTCTTTGTACCCAATACCAAGTTCTACCGGTTGGATCATTGGGGCCTTCAATCACAGCAGGGCGAAGAATGGTAAAAGGAATCGTTGCGGCATAGGAGAGCAGAACTTTTTCAGCTTCTCTTTTTCCATTGGCATAATTGGCAATGCGCTTTTTGACATCGGTTCGATCATCAGTGGCAACACTGACGTAATCTAAATCAGCTTCTTCTTCACGGTATGGGGTTAGGCGATCCCAATCTGGATAAACAGCAGCACTAGAACAAAGAATATAATGCCGAGTTTTAGCCCCTAGGGTTTCAAGAACGCATTTTACGTCCTCACCATTCATGGCAGTGTTATCTAAAACGGCATCATAAATTTCTGTTTGACTACCAAATAAGTCTTTAAAAGCAGCGACATCTTTTCTATCCCCATGAAGTGGGAGGGCCCCTTGACTGATTAGCTCAGATTCGACAGATTTGTTCGTCCCCCTAGCAAAAAAAGTAACTTTATGTCCCTCTTTGAGTAATTTTTCGACCAAATTTCTACCATAAAAAGAAGTGCCGCCGAGAACTAATATATTACTCACTTAAAACCCCCGATAATTTGTAACTAATACGTGCTTGATCACGAATAGAACTGATAGTACTATCCTAAAAGATCGCTCGTCAACAACCAATAAGGAACAAAATCATGAAAAATGAAATGCTAAATAATGTTAATTCAACTGAAGCTTGGTTTGCATTGGACCTCAATGATCCAATGATGTGGACCTGCTAAGCAGAAGGCAGATTCAATGCCTCTTTTAAATTCTGCTAATTGTTCCAGTGTCTCTTCGCATCTCGGTGTTGAAATTCATGGAATAGATTTGACTGAATTAGATGACTTCGGGCCACTCTTAAATGAACTGGCCCGAAGTCATTTATTGGTCGTGAGAAATCAAAATCTCAGCGAAGAACAGCTCGTTCAAATTTCTTGCAAATTTGGAGAGCCGATTCCATCTCTCATGCCAAAATTTAGGCTTGAGAACTACCCTGTTATCTCTCGATACTCCAATGCAAAAGGTCAAAATAATGAAGCGGCTGGCGCGATGGCGCCGGAATATGTTTTTCATTCAGATTCCTATTTGCTCTCTAATCCCAATAAAGAAACTTTGCTTTATTCTTTAAAGGCGCCCGAATTTGGTGGCGAAACATTCTTTGTGAATATGTGTACTGCTTATGATTTATTGGAAGATGATTTAAAAGAATTGCTAGACGGTAAGAAAATTTTTTATAAAAACGCTTATCTCAATCAACCACCCGTGGCTCACCCGATTATCAGAACCAATCCAATCACTCAGAGAAAATCTCTTTTTGTTAATTTAAATAGGGCCTTGGGTATTGAAGGCTTGGATGAAAAGTCAGGATTGGATTTAATTAAATTTTTATATGATCACTCGGTCAAACCGGAAAGAATTTACAAACATAAGTGGCATAATGGCGACTTATTAATTTGGGATAATCCAACAACGATGCACTGTGCATCTGAGATAGATGATTCTCAAGAAAGGCTTTTACACCGTGTGTTAATCAAGGGTAATGAGCCAGTTACATGAGGTCTTGTATATGACAAATAATAAGAATCAAGAGCTTTTTCCTTTTTCGGATGAAAGGAGAGATCCTCGTGCCAAACCCACTTATAAAATTATAGCGAGATCAAAATCTCAGCAAGGTGATTCTATTGTGGCCCTGCATAAATCAGGAGCGGATCATATTGTGAATTACTACATACAAGATCTTGCTACCTGTGAAGATACCTTGCTTCAAATGGACCAAAAAGAAGCCGATCTCATGCGGTGGGTGGCTCAATCTGAGATCACTGATCCTTTGAGATCACAAACCAATCTCCATTGAAATTTAGTAGGTCATTAATACCTGTCTTGCAGTGCCTCGTAAGCTAACGTCGCCGTCGTTTACGAGTGCTGTTTTATAATCTGGATTATGGGGTTTTAGATATTCATTGGGCCCATCGATTAGATATTGAGCACAGCTGACGTCTCCGGTTTTATTCCATCGAAATATTACAATATCTCGATGCTTTGGGGCGCGTTCAAAATCAATAATCAATGTGGCGCCTTCTTCATAACGAGGGCTCATCGAGTCATCAGTCACTTGCAATGCATAGGTTCTCGGACTGCATTCGATATCTGTCCAAGTCCACTTAGTCGCTTGCTCCATATTAAATTTTTCGAAATTACCAGCTTCTTCCCAGGTAATTAATGGGACGCGTTTCCATCGGGATCCAGGGTTTCCGGGCAAAGGTTCGTTATTGATAGGTCCTGCCCCATATGTGAGCCATTCAACGTTAACACCCAGGGTCTCAGCAATGGTTGCGATTCGCATGGTGTCCGGCAGTGAAGAGGCTTCAAGCCATTTGTTGGCAGCTTTTTGAGAGACCCCAAACATTTTCCCAACAGTCACTTGTCTCCCTTTTCCTTTAGGGGGGACGCCATACATATCCAATGCATGGTTAAGTCGATTAGAGAAAGCTTGTTTGTCTTCTAGCTGTGCCAATTAAATGATCTCCAAATAAACTTGTTGACAGTTAGAACCATTGGTTCTAGGATTTGAATTATAGATGTTTATTGGTTCTATTATAAACATTTTTAAAAACGGTATGACAGACAACTATCAAAAAAATAAAGAATTTATTTTTTAAATAGAGAAAGAGGGATTGGAAGATGAAATCGATCAAGAAACAGAGAATCAAATTTTCATGACCTGACCCATTTGAAATGGATTGGCTGAAAGAAATTATTTAACGCTCCTTAATAGGAAATTTTATGACTGTTAAAAACTTAGCAGCGGGCATTTTTTTGCTCGCAATTAGCCTCAGCATTAGTGCTGTTGCCTGTCGATACCTGACGATTTCAAACCCATTGAACATCAATGAGGTTCACCATGTCATTTCCTAATTTCAGAAAACTTTCGTCCATATCCAGGGTCCTCCTCCCTGGCCTGCTGCATCGTGACTGCTCAGCGATGCAGCTTTTTTCTTCAGCTATTTGGATCTAATCATGAACCTATTCAAACATACAAAATCAGACATCGATAAACTCAAATATGACGCCGGCGAGCTCGTGCTCTCAGCACTCGAGAGCGACGACATCACCGAAATCATGCTCAATCCTGACGGGACTCTTTGGTTTGAAAGTCGTTCATCTGGCATGTATCCCGCCGGGACCATGCCCGCTTTTCAGGCTAAAAATTTTTTACACACGATCGCTGGGATTCAGGGTCTCTATATCACTGAAGACTACCCGGTCTTAGAAACAGAATTGCCTTTAGACCGTTCTCGTTTTGAGGGAACTCTGCCGCCACTGACGGAGAATCCTTCTTTTACGATTCGTAAACGCGCCAAAGAAATCTACACACTGAGTGATTATCTGCATCGGGGGATTGTTAATCAGAAACAGGTGGACGTGATTCGTGAAGCCATTTGCGCTCGTAAAAATATTTTGATCTGCGGCGGTCCGGGGACTGGGAAAACAACGCTGACCAATGCTTGTATTCATGAGCTCACTCAGCTCTGTGATCCCAGTCAGAGGATTGTGATTTTAGAAGACGTACCCGAGCTTCAATGTTCTGCCAAGAATGTCTTGAGCATGTGTACCTCTAAAAATATCGATATGTCGGCACTCTTGAGAATTACCTTGAGATCCCGACCCGACAGAATTTTAGTCGGGGAGGTTCGCGATAAAGCCATGCTGGATTTATTGAAAGCCTGGAATACCGGCTGTCCTGGCGGCATTGCTACCGTCCATGCCAATGGAACGATTGCGGCGATTCAACGCTGCTGTGATTTAGCGATGGAAGCGAATATCCCAAAACCCGTGAGTCTGATTTGTGAGACGGTGAATGTGATTGTTTCGATTGAACGAGACCCCAAGAATCCAGCAGGGCGATTAGTTCGCGCGGTCACAGAACTCAAAGGTCATAAAGACCAAGATTTTATTTTTCAGCATTTAGCGACGATGGAGACTTAAGAGATGAAAATTTTTTCTGCGATTAAAAAGATCAAAAAAATTAAATCAAAAACAGTATTAATTTTATTGGCTCTATCTCCTTGCTCTGCCTTTGCTTCTGATGATACGTCCACCGGATTTTTAATGTTCTTGTCGGTAATTGCCGGATGGTTAGATGGTCCGATTGCGCATTGGCTCGCCATCATTGGCGTTGCCTTCGCGGGCTTCACGATTGCCTTTGGTGATTTTCAATCCGGGGGTGCTCGTGGTTTAAAAATCGGCGTGGGCATTGCTATCGCTTTTGGCGCAAGCTCTTTATTAGCCACGCTGTTTCCTGCCGCTGGCGCAGTGATTGGGTGATGCCATGCGAGGAACCTGCATCACCGTTAATCGAGCAATCATCCGACATATTTTATTTATGGGCGTTGAACGCAAAGTCGCTGTTTTATACACGACGCTGTGTATCTGCATTCTCATGTCGACCAATTACAAACTCCCTGAGGTTTTGATTGGTCCCGCTTTATTCATCGCCCTGCATACCTTCTTTACCTTTGTCTCCAAAAAAGACGAGCAAATTGTTGAGTTGTACGCCCGGCACAATCGCTATAAGCAAGGCTATTTCCCAGCAAGAGCTGCTGTCATGGCACCACCTGAAAAAGTTCGCCCATCCATCCTCATTGGCAGGAAGGTCTAATCATGTTTTTTATTAAAGAGCATCAAAAGAATCCAACCGTTCAGGCCTTATCTAAAAACAGAAAGCTCTCAGGCTTTAATGATCTATTGGGCTTTGCCTTGATGGTTGACTCTAAAACTTTGATGCACAAAGACGGCGCGTTCTCAGCCTATTTTATTTATCGCGGACCTGACGTGGATTCTTCCACCGGGACTTATTTAGATGCGGTGGTTGCGAGTCTGAATCAGGCCTTGCGATACACCCAAGATGGTTGGATGTTAGAGATGAATTTAGTGAGTTTAGAAGCCACGGATTACCCAGCGCCTCAAGACTTCCCAGACATTGTTTCTGCTCTAATAGATGATGAACGAAGAGCGCAATATGAATCAGAGGATTCTCATTTTGATACGCTAACTTATCTGACGCTTACTTGGACGCCTGACAAAGAGCTCTCCGCCAGAATTAAAAAATTTGCGATCGAGACTGATTCTGAAGTTAAAGCCACGACCTTGGATGAGATCCACGCCAAATTTGAAAATCAGCTGACAGAAATTACCGGGGTTCTTAGCGCCTTTTTAAAATTAGAAAGAATCAGTGGGTCTGATCTTTTAACTTTTTTACATTACTGCATCACGGGGAAAATCCAGACGCTTAAAGTCCCGCCTTCTACTTTTTATTTAGATTGTTACTTAGCGACTGAAGATTTTACCGGCGGGTTTAGGCCCAAAATTGGGAATCAATTTATTCGAACCCTGACCTTCTATGAATTCCCGACAGAATCGTTCCCGACGATCTTAGACAGGCTCAATAGTTTTCCCGTGACCTATCGCTGGTCCAAGCGCTTTATCTCACTCAGCCCCAGCACGGCTGAGAAATATTTAAAATCTTATCAACGCAGCTGGTCGTCGAAAGCCTTGGGATTTATGGGTCTGATTCAAAAATCCATTGGCAGCGGTGGGGCGGTTCGCATGAACCGGGATGCTGAAAACATGCTGGAAGAAGTCCTCCAGGCCAAGTCTGACAATGAGAATGGTTTAATTCGATTTGGCTTTACCTCGAGCACGATTGTTTTGATGAGCCCCGATGAAAATAAATTGATTGAAATTGTCAAAGACATGAAGTCTGAAATTCAGCAGCTGGGCTTTACTTTAAAAGATGAAGACGTGAATGCCGTTGAAGCTTATCTAGGCTCAATTCCAGGGCATGGTTATTACAATTTAAGACGACCGCTCATGGACAGCGTGACCTTCGCTCAAATGTCACCGATCTCCAGTATTTATCAGGGCGAGAAAATCTGCCCCTGCCCGATGTACCCGAAAAAATCGCCGCCTTTGTTTTATTCAGCAACGAATGGCTCCCGGCCGTATCGATTTAATCTGCATGTCAAAGACGTTGGCCATACCATGATTGTTGGGATGACCGGCGCCGGTAAAACAACGCTGCTCTCACTGATTGCCGCGCAGCATCGAAAATACCCTGGCTCTCGCGTGATCTTTTTTGATAAAGATAATTCGAACAAAGCGATTACTTGTGCGCTGAACGGTGAGTACTACGACCCGGGTGAGAATGAATCTATTTCGTTTGGGCCGCTGGCGCATATCCATGAAGATGATGAGCTGGACTGGGCCTGTACGTTTATTGAAGAGATCTGTGAGCTCAATGGAATTAAGCCTAACCAAATTCAAAAGGGATCTATCAGAGAAGCTTTACTGGGATTAGCCAGCGCGGATCTTGAACACAGAACCTTAAAAAACTTAGTGCTCTCTGTCCAAGAAGTGGGCGTTAGAAAAGTTTTAGAAAATTTTATTAGCTCGCAAAGTATTTCAAGACTCTTGGGCGGCACTCAGGACAGCATCGAGAATGCGGACGTCATGGCCTTGGAGATGGGCTGGTTGCTCCAGCAAAAAGAGGCTCATTATGTCCCAGTGATTTCTTATCTGATTCGAAAATTAGAAAAGATGTTCAAAGACATCCGGCCGACTTTATTAATTTTGGAAGAAGCTTGGCTCTATTTAGATAACCCCATCTTCGCTCGAAAAATTAAAGACTGGTTGAAGACGCTTAGAAAACGAAACGTCGCGGCGATTATCACGACGCAGTCCATGACGGATATTTTAAAATCCAGCATCAGTGAGGCTTTGTCTGAGTCTTGTCCCACCAAGATTTACTTACCCAGCCCCAATATCAAAGAAGATTCAATTCGTAAGGTCTATGAAAGCCTGGGGCTTAATGACCGCCAGATTCAAATCATCGCCTCGAGTATTCCAAAGCGTCATTACTATGTGACGTCGATTTTAGGAAATAGATTAATAGATCTAGGTCTTGGCGAATTGGCCATTGCCTTTTTAGGCATCAGCGATGATGAGAAAAAGCATTTTTATGCGACCTATCGCAAAGATGACAAAACATGGATTCGAGATTGGCTCGTTCATAAAAATTTAGATCAATGGGTGGCGCATTTTGACCAGCACTACGGCGGTGACGTATGAAAAAATTATTCATCGCTGCCGCTCTGTCATGTCTCTGCCTTCAAGCCTTTGCCGGTGGTGGTGGGATTGATATGAGCATTGAGGCTGAGAACTTAGCTGTCGATACCACAACGTCGATTAAAACGGCCGCGTCTTTGATCCAAGAGACCCAGCAGGTTCAAAACCAATTACAGTCTTTGCAGTATCAAGTTAAAAACTTAAATGGCTTTAACAACGTCATTTGGGATAGCACCGCTCAAAATCTCCAGAAGCTCGCCTCTATCGTTAATCAGGGTCAGTCCCTGTCTTATTCTATGCAAAATTTAGATGGCGTCTTTCAGCAGAAATACCCGGGCTACGTAGCCCAGAAAGATTATTCCAAGTCTTATCAATCTTGGTCTCAAACCGCGCTAGATACTTTGCGAGGGACTTTAGAATCAGCAGGGCTTCAAGCTCAAGACTTTTCCACAGAAGAAGGGACGATTGATCAGCTTCGCCAAATGGCCAGAACAGAAAGTGGCCGACAACAAGCTTTAGAAGTGGGTAATCAGATTGCCGCTGAGAACGTCAATCAAATGCAAAATTTAAGACAGCTCGTGATCAATCAAACCAATGCTCAGAACGCTTATATGGCTTATCAAATTCAAAAAGACCAAGCCGGTAATAAGGCTGAAGAGGACTATATCCGCAACGCCGATGACACCTATCCGTCTTATCAAAATAACCAGGCCTTTGGCCATATTCCGAACTTTAACCCCTGAGGAGAAATCATGAAATCGAGTTCTATTAAATTAAGTTTTGGCGGCGCTGTTGCGATCGTCGCAGCCGCTTCAATCATTGTTGGGCTGGTGTATATCAAAAATGTGAGTGATGCCCCAGTGGACTCACTGAAAGATTACAAGCCAGCTCATGATTACGGTCAGGCTTATTGGACCCAAGAAAAAAAAGCGGATTCGAAACGCTGGCAAGAGGCTATTGCGTATTGCAATACCTACCGGACAAAAACGCCGGGATGCTTTGAAGTTGAAGGGGCTTATACCGGCATCGATATGAGCAAAGTGCCGGATATTAAGTTTTACTAAAAGGCCAAAATCATGCAGTCCGATCTCTTAGACCAGATCACCAACGAGTATCTTGCCAAGTTCCAATCCATTTTTGGGTCGATCTTTCAGACCGCCCAGCATTTGTTTTTTTACTTTGCAGTGATTCAAATTTCTGTGATTGCGCTTTTTTATACGCTCAATCGAGAGTCATTGGGTGACATGGCCGCTGAGCTTATTAAAAAAGGCTTAGTGATTGGGATCTTTTTAACAGCGATGAACAACGCCGGGACTTGGTTCCCACTAATGATTAATTTTTTTATTGATCTGGGGGCTAGTTCTTCTGGCGTTACAACACTCGATCCGTCTTCGGTGGCAGGTCAGGGGCTTTCGATTGCAGCTGGTATTTTGACGGCGATAAATATGTGGGGCTTTCTCCAAGATCCCTTGGGAATGATCTTTGGTTGCATCAGCTGTATCGCTGTTACTTTATTTTATGGACTCATTGCCGCTGAACTGGCAATTACCTTAATTGAATCTTATTGCTTGATTGCCGTGAGCCCGATTTTCATGGCCTTTGGGGCCAATAAATTCACTCAAACCTATGCCATGAATTATTTGAATACGGCGATTGCCTTGGGCGTCAAACTCATGGTTCTTTATATCGTGATTGGGGTTGGATCCACGCTGGGTAAGGACTGGTCTCAAATTGCACAGTCGGCCGCAAAAAATGAGCAATACATTGGATTCCTCCTGGTGGTGATTGCCTCTTTAATTTATTTCCTAGTGGCAAAACGCATTCCTGCTTTTATCGCTCAAATCATTAGTGGCATGTCGATGAATAGCGGTGCGGATGCAGCTGCCGCAGCCGTGATGACCGCCTCCTCTGTCGGCGGCATGGCTATGGGTCATGTGAAGTCAGCATCCTCTGCAAGTAAAGCGGTTGGTGGAGCGGCGATGGGCGTAGGCGCTTTAGCTGCTAAAGGCGTGATGTCAGCGATGACGAGCTCTGGAAAAGGATCCAGTGGAAACGCCAAGAATTCTGGAGAAGCGGCTTCAAACAATATGGCGGGAGGGATGTCTGAGAATTTCAAATCCAATGCTCAAAGTCAGTCGAATAAAACAGGGGCTTCTCCAAAAATTGGCTCTAAATCTAATTCATTGAAGAAATAAACAGGAACCTCGGGGGAAATATGAAAACAAAAGAAAAACCATGGCAGCGAGCTTGGATTCGGATTTTTGCCTTTTTAAAGAAAATCGACCCGAGCCAATTTTTTTTAAAAAAGGATCCTTTGGTTCATATCGAAGAAGAGAAGATCACGCCTCAAGAAATTCGAAAATCGAGAGAGCGGATTTCAAGCTTGGAAAAGCAGCTGAGTTTTATAAAACAGAAATCTCAGCGTCAGGCCAAGATCCAAGACAATCCCTATCTCAAAGGCCGTGAGGCTTGGAATGATTTATATGGCACACAAACCATCAAGCTGGAAAACGCTTATCGAATCATTGGCCTCATGGCGCTTGCCGTTGTGATTGCCATGATCGGATTTGTCGTGGTGGCAGGCCAGTCAAAGGTCGAGCCTTATATTGTTCGTGTTCAAGATAATCAGGTTTTAGGCGTCACACCGGCTGATCAAAAGATGCCGATCTCTACTCAGCTGGTTTCTTATTTTATGGATCAATTCATTATCGATAGTCGTTCCGTGAGGGCTGACAATGCTGTTCAAAAAACTTATTCCAGTACCGCTTATGCCCTTACTAAGGGACAGGCCTCCAATACCGTCAAACAATATTTTGATGGCAATGATCCTTTTTCGTTGAATCAAAAAATCACGCGGGATGTGCAGATCAATTACACCATGCCGGTCTCAGCGCATTCGTATCAGGTGGGCTGGACGGAGACGACAAGAGATTTAAGCGGGGACCTGCTGACTCAAGAATCGTATGTGGCGGTGATTTCTTATGAATTTGGATCAGTGATTTCTGGTCTTGAAAACTACAACCCGTTTGGGATTTATCTCACCAATATTGCCTGGAATCACACAGCTTAAAGATTAAAAAACTAAAGGAATAGGAAATGAAAAATTTTGCATTGGGTGCCTCTGCCCTCACTGGGGTCTTATTACTCGCAGGGTGCTCTTCTTGGTCCAAATACCCTGCTGGAGAATTCAGCTCGGCCAATAAAGTGGTCACTCAAACCGTTAAAGTCCCAGCGCTGCCAGAGACTCAAGTGGAAGCCAGTTTTGGTTATGGCAATGACCCTGCGCTTGTGAAGGCCTACCAAGAATTTGTGAAAACCGGAAAAGCGCCGAATGTGTACACAGAGGGCTTTGTGTCGTTCCCCTATGAACCTAATCAACAGCCGATTGTCGCGTGTCAGCCTTTGAGAGCTTGTATTATTCAGCTACAAGCCGGCGAAAAAATTAATCAAGACGGTGTGGTCTTAGGGGACAGTGCGCGGTGGCAAGTGTCAGAAATTTATACTGGGGATCAGTTTCCTAATGGAGCCTTCTCACTCGTGATTAAGCCAGAAGATTATGACATCAGTACGAACTTAATCATGGCGACGAATAAGCGCACGTATGATTTGTCCCTGGTTTCTATTAATCCTTCAGAGGCCAACAGTGCCTGCATGGGCGATTTAAAAGCGCCGGATTGTGAACAGACGCAGACTTATGATCGCAAGGTTACTTTTTATTACCCGTATGACACCTTGGCGAAGAATCTTTACCAAGATCAGCAGAGCATGATCAATAGCAGTGCCTCGAATGATCAGAGCTCTCAGGTCGTCGATTCCAGCACCACGATGGATCTCAATCATATTAATTTTAACTACAAAATCTCTGGCTCAGCGCCATGGAAACCAGTCCGAGTTTTTGATGACGGGACCCATACCTTTATTCAGTTCCCAGGCATTGTGAGCCGCATGGATCTACCCGCGATCTTTATTTCTAAAGGGTCTGAAAAACAACTCGTGAACTTCAGATACAAAGCGCCATATTACGTCGTGGATGCCTTGTTTGAAAAAGCCGTTTTAGTCTCGAATGTTGGGTTTTCGCAGGATCGCGTTTTCATCACCAATGAAAATTTATCATAAGGGGGTGAGCCATGGCGAATGTAAAAGAGTCTCATATTCCAGTGCCTCCAAAAGGCACCAAGATTTCTAAAAGAATTTGGATTTTTCTTGTCGGACTACTTATTTCTATTGGAATTCTGATCTCTTATTTAATCAGTCATAACTCGGGCGATCAAAAGCCAGCGGGGCCTGATTTAAACAAGGTCAATGGCAGTGGAGAACAGACCGTTTCCAGCGTGGAGATGATCAGCCAGATTAATAATCAGCCGATGAATAATGTGCCAGGAATGTTGGGCGCTCAGAATTTAAGAACGAGTAACGTCGCGGTTTTAGGCGCGCGTTCTGGAAGCAATTCAGCACCCAGCCAAGAGTTGAAACAGGCGTTGTCCAGTGGTCTACAAGTGAATCTTGGTAATAGTTCCCAAGAGAATTCGAACGTGAATACGGGGCCTGTTTTTAATCAAAATCAGAATGCTTCGGTGGGGCCTAATCCTACTAGCGCTGCGCAACCGACCTCTTATGACCAACAAAATATGCAGCCTCAAAAAACCGCATTTTTAAATCAAGCGAGTACTCAAAATTCAGACTATTTAAACCAAGCCGTTCAAAGTCCGGTATCACCTTATGAGGTTCAAGCGGGCAGCATTATTCCAGCTGAACTCGTCACGGGCATTGATTCAGATTTACCGGGTCAAATTTTGGCCATTGTCAGAGAGAATGTGTACGACACACCGACGGGAAATAATTTATTAATCCCGCAAGGCAGCAAATTAGTGGGAGCCTATGACAGCCAGATTGCTTATGGTCAAACCAGAGTTTTAATGGCTTGGTCTCGGATTATTTTCCCTAATGGATCATCGCTCGATTTAGAAGGCATGCCAGGTGTGGATCTCTCAGGCATGGCGGGGCTTCATGATTTAGTTGATGAGCATTACACACGAATCTTTGGGTCAGCGCTTTTGTTTTCTCTCTTTGGCGCCTTAGGCCAGCTCTCACAACCTCAGCAATCAACAACCAATGGAGCACTTACAAATCAGCAGATTATTGCCGCGTCCATTGGCCAAGAGTTTTCACAAACAGGGGCACAATTGGCTCAGAAAAATATCAATATCCAGCCGACGATTGAGATTCGACCGGGGGATTTATTTAACGTCTTTGTAACGAAGGATATGGTGTTTCCAGGGGCTTATGGGGCGCAATCGTCATGAGGTTTTTAGGGTTAAAGAACTGGGGCCTAGACAGTCGAAAATACAAAGCCTCTGAGAAGTTGATATCCGCTGCAATCAGATTGGGCTTGGTTATTTTTGGCGTATTCATTTTAAATTTTGACCGCGCTTTTGATTCGTATTTTCAGACCGATTTTTTGCCCGATGGACCCACGAGCGAAAAGATCTTTTTGGGAATTTTTATTTTGTCTTCTGTGATTTTTTGTGTCTGGACCTATTTAAAAATTAAGACCCAAGGCAATCTGTTCGTTGTCTCAAGCATTCAAGGGGTTTTTGTCAGTGCCATTGTGAGCATGGCGGCACTTTTTAGCCTGGATATGACGACCTTAAATAATTACGCCAACAGTTCTGACGTTAGTTTTGGTTATTTGCTTTCTATCTATGGCGAAAGTGCTGGGTCTATTTATGCGACTTTAATGACGGTGATTTTGGTGAGTTTTTGCGCAGGTTGTTGGATGCGTCGAAGAAGTTTAGATATCCATAAGTCGATCGATCAAACCTCAAAGTCTTTTGGATCCGCCGAGATGGCCAGCAAAGACTATTTGCGCGCTCACGGCTTTTATGAAGAAGAGGGAAGCTTGCTGGGAAAAGATCAGAAGGGCGATTTTTTAAGATACGAGCTGTGTAATCGAACCATTATTTCATCGACCGGCGGTGGTAAATCAGCCGGGCTGATTATTCCAGCGCTTCTTACTGAGAATAGGCCCGTAATTGTTCATGATATTAAAGGTGAGCTTTGGGCGGTGACGGCCAAGCATCGCGCGGAAAATTTTAAGAGGAAAATTATTGCGATTGATCCTTTTGGCATTTTAAAAGACCCAGAATTCAAACAAGGTAAATCAGAAGAACTTTGTCAGTCGTTTACGATTAATCCGTTAGATTACATTCCAACGGATGAACGGTTTAGAGACCGGGCCATTACAACTTTAGGTAAAAGCCTGGTTGTTCCAGAGCTCAATAGCCATGCGCATTGGGAAGAGAATGCGAAGATTTTATTGGGTGGGCTGATTGAATATATTTTGCAGCATCATGAAGAAAAAACATTGCTGACTTTGCATGATTTAATCACCCAAAATTTAGAAGACATGGAGGCATTGCTAAAAGCGATGCATGTTTTGGAGGGCTGCCCTAGAGCGCAAGCCGCAGCCGGTCAAATTCTTAAAGTTGCGAATGAAGAGAGGGGCAGCATTTACTCGACGACCTATCGGCAGGTTCAGTGGCTGGTGGACTCGAACCTTCGAAATACCTTTGCAAAGAGTAATTTTGATCTCAAAGACTTTTTAAAAGGCGACATTGATATTTATGTGGTTATTCCAGCGGATCAGGTGAAGTCTCAAAGTCGGGTGATTCGTATGATCTTTTCGACGATTACCTCGATGCTGATTCAAACACCGCCAAGCAAACTGCCTAAGACCAAGATTCTTTCTATCTTCGATGAGCTGGGGCAGCTTGGATATAACGATGACGTTGAATGGTCGCTAGAAGTTACTCGCGCTTATGGTGTTGTGAACTGGTGTGTCTTCCAAGATGTCGATCAAATTGAGCTCTATCAAAAACCTAATTTATTTAAAAACGCGAAGGTTAAACAGTTTTTCGAGATCGATGATCCCAAGACCATGGAGTGGATCCAAACGCTCGGTGGCAAGCGAACCATCCTGACTGAAAATATTTCTGAAAACTCAGGAATCAGTACCAACACAAGCCAGATTTTTAATAAAAATAACTCTCGCGGCGAAGGCCGAAGCACGCACGAGACTGCGGCGGATTTAATTCATACCAATGAGATTAGAGAGCTAAGCTCAGACGAGCAATTTGTTTTTGTGAGGGGCTATCGGGCTATTAAGTGCAAGAAGATTTATTACTTTAAAGAGCTTTGTTTTCAGGCGATGGCGGAGGGGAATCCGTTGGAGTTTGGAAGAGATTGAGATTATTTTTTAATAAAAAAAGTGCAATTTTTTGAGTAGCCTTTTAATGGAAGTTATATTGCAAGCCCCATAAAAATTTATACGTTTAAAATGAAATTTATTGAAAAATACATATTCAATGCACTGACAATCCTGATACTTATTATGACTTCTGCCTCAGTGATTTCCCTGACGCTTTATTTTTGGGGCAGTGAAACCAGTTATTCAAAAGTTATTGGAACCAATAATAATTTTGGAGCGGTATATATTGATTCGGAATATAAAAATGACTTGTTGATCGGTAACTATGTAAGTTTTAGGCCTAGTAAAGAGTTTTTTTCTGAATTCGGTGAAATAAATCCTACTTCAGCATTTCTATCTGTTTATGATAAAACAAACAGAGAAGATATCCCTCTATCCTTTTCAGTTAGTACAGGTTGGACAGGTGAATACAACAGGCAATTCTTGTTGTATGGAGAAGAAGAAAGAAATAAGAATTTAATGAAATTCCCGTTCAATAAAAATAAATTTTACCCGCCATCACTCTTTGTAAATTATTGTGGAATGAAGGGCTGTATCAATTTTCCTGTAAATGTTGGTATTTATTTGGAGAACAACTCAATCGAACATTGTGTTGATATAAAACTAATAAATAAAAACAAAGAGCAATATTTTGAAATGACGCATCCATTATGGCTAGAATTAATAACGATTTTATTTTTATTACTGGTAACCGCATTAGCTTTATTGTCATCTTCTAATCATAAAAGGATTAACTTAGATTTGATCTCCATGTTGGTTTCACTGTACATGGTTAGAAAATTTTACCCAATACAGGATGAATTATATTTTGTTGATTTGTATCTGATAATTATCATTGTCAGTACGGTTGTCGTGGCGTTAATTAAGACTCATAAAATCCCATGGAAGAAAAGTAGTCAGATGTCCGTTAAATTGGCTCGTTTTAAATGATGCCGCTTAAACTCAGCTCCATCGGAAAATAGTTTTTTGCATTAAAAATAAATTAATTTTGAGGAATCCCGTACAACTACGGGTACGCTTTTTCTTGGTTTTTGGCTGGCGTTCATGATCCAATGCCCCATTCAAATAAAAATATTAAAACCACCATGAAAAAAGTCTTTTGGGATGACTCCTATCAAACCGTTTTAAATACCCGCGTAAAAGAAGCTAATGGCGCTGAAGTCTTATTCGAAAAAACCATTGCTTATTCTTTCTCTGGCGGCCAAGAAAGTGACTTGGCTCATATCAATCAAATTCAAATTTTAAATTCTCGTAAAGAGGGGACTTTAATTTATTACGAGTTGCCCGCGGATCATGGTTTAAAACCCGGCGATGATGTTGTAATGAAAATCGACTGGGACAGACGATATAAGTTAATGCGTCTGCACTTCGCCGCTGAATTAATTTTGGAGCTAGTGACCAAGAAATTACATCTTCCAAAAGTCGGAGCGCATATCTCAGAGAGCAAATCCAGAATTGATTTTGTCTGGGATCAGAATATCTCCAGTATTTTTGAAGAAATTTTGTCTGAATATAAAAATATTATTGAGCAAGATTTAAAAATTCAGACCGGTTTTTCTGATGAGGCAACCCAGCGCCGATATTGGAAAATTGACGGCTTTGCAGAAGTCCATTGTGGTGGAACTCATGTCAGATCCACTAAAGAAGTCGGCATGGTGAATTTAAAACGTGTGAATCCTGGCAAGGGAATCCAAAGAATTGAAATTAGATTGGCTGAATAAGAGTTAGTAAAAAAATGTCTCCAGAATTCTGTATAGAAACGCCCCGATTAATTATTCGTCCTTGGAAAGACTCGGATATCCCAGAGTTTGTCAGGATGAATCAAGACCCAGAGGTCATGGAATTTTTCCCATCCTGTTCAACACCTGAAGAAACCAAGAGTCTTGTTGAATTTTGTAAGGCGCATATTGTGGAACATGGCTTTGGGCCTTTTGCTGTTGAAATTAAAAGAACCCATGAATTTATTGGTTTTGTAGGTTTATCTTTTCCTTCTTTCCAAGCGCCTTTTATGCCTGCGGTAGAAATTGGCTGGCGTATTGCTAAACAACACTGGAACCAAGGTTATGCGACGGAAGCCGCAAGAGCTGTATTACACGAAGCGTTTGAAAGATTTAATTTAAAAGAAGTGGTGTCTTTTACGGCCATGCCCAATAAAAAATCCATGCGCATTATGGACAAGATTGGAATGACGAGAGACCCGAAAGATGATTTTGATCATCCAAAATTAGCCAAAGATCATTGGCTATGCCGGCATGTGTTGTATCGAATCACTAAAGAACAACTCATTGCTCAGGATTCGATTCAGATTGAAAAATATTCCGAAGATTGGCCTGTTTTGGCTCAGGAAGAAATTAAAAATTTAGAAACATTACTTTCTGATTTTTCTGGTGTGATGGGAATACAGCATATTGGTAGTACGGCGATTCCAGGTCTTTCCGCCAAGCCCATTATTGATTTGGCGATTGGTGTGAAAAATCTAGAAGCCGCGAAAGTTCTAATTCCCGTCTTAAAAAATTTTGATTATGTGTATTGGGACGCGAATCCAGACAAGACTAAATATTTCTTGGCCAAAGGCATGCCGCCATTTGGATCAAAGAGAACGCACCATATTCATGTGATGGAAGTGACCCATCATGATTGGCTGGTTAGGCCTTTGTTTCGAGATTATTTAAAAGAAAATAGCCAAGCTAAAAAAGACTATGAAACTTTAAAATTAAAATTGGCATCTGAGTTTGAGCAAGACCGTGAGGCTTATACCAGTGCTAAGACAACATTTATTAGAGCCATTAATTTAAAAGCCATCGAGCCAAAATTAAGATTTGAATTCCTAGAGCCAAAACACTTTCCGGACGTACTTAAATTTTTTAACGAGCCCCATGTCCAGGCATTTTTTAGTTTGAGAACGTGGACCATGGAAGATATTCAAAACAAATATGCGGAAAGAGTCTTAGAAAATAATAAGAGTTCAATAAGATCCTGGATGGTTTATTTGGATCAGACACCGATTGGGTTTATTCAAGATTATCCCGTGAAAGCGCATCCCTGGCCAGACCAAGATTTTACGACTGATTTTATAGATCGTGCTTGTGGGCTTGATTTTCTAATGGGTGAGAAGACTTTTCTAGGTAAAAAAATTGGGACCTTAGTTTTTAAACAGTTCTGTGAGGACCATTTAAAAAATTATGAGTTTCTAGTGGTTGATCCAGACATTAAAAATCAAACCGGCATTAATTTTTTTAGCGCGCTTGGATTTGAGAAAAATAAAATCATTCGATCTAGAGATGCTCTGGGAAGGGATCAGAAATATCAGTTGATGGTCAGGCAATCATGATCGACACTCGTGATGCCACCCCAGAAGACGTTTTTATCTTAAATAAGATTTTAAGAGCTGCTAAAGGCTATTGGGGATATAGCGAAGCAGACTTAGATATTTTCATAGAAAAGTATCGATTTGATGCGGCTTACATTAACGAGCATCTCATGAAAATCTGTATCTTGAATGGCACTGTGATTGGATTTTTTAGTTTTTTAAATAATAAGCCAGGATGTCTGGATTTAGATGATTTATTTTTGATCCCGGAGTTTATCGGCAAAGGGCTTGGGAAAATTCTGTGGAGTCATGCTTGTCAGTTGGCAAAGTCTTTGGGGCATTCTGAATTTATTGTCTGGAGCGAATGTCATGCTGAAGGTTTTTATTTAAAAATGGGCTGCAAGATTGTGGGCTCTAGAGAGGCTTCTCTGAAAACTGAAGAAATTAAAATCTCGGCCATTTTTCGATATGTTTTAGGAGAGGGTGGGTATGAAAATTTACCAGATCCGTTATGCGAAGCCTGAAGAAGCTGAAATATTGACTGATTTAATTTGGCGATCGAAAGCCTCCTGGGGTTATCCCAGAGAATGGCTGGAAAGCTGGCGTGAGTTACTAACTATTACGCCAGAGATGATTGAATCCATGATTAGTTTGATTGCAGAAGATCAGGGGAAAATCATGGGTTTTTGGGCTCGTGAACCATTAAGTTATTCTGAAAAACCCAGCCGTGGATTTTTATTTATAGAACCTGCAGTGATGGGAACAGGCTGTGGTAGACAATTATTTCAAGCCATGAAATCAGAATTGATCCAGCGAAATATTTATTCTTTTAGTCTTGAAGCGGACCCTCACGCTGAGGACTTTTATCTAAAAATGGGCGGCAAGAAAATTGCAGAGATTGAGTCCAGTATTCCAGGAAGAATGTTGCCGATTATTCGGTTTGATTTTGGTTAGAGTCTCTTTTCACTCAGTTCTTCTTTAAAAAATTTGGGGCCTGCCCAGAGCATCAATTGCCCCCCTGCATAGCACGTGGCAATTTTTGCGAATCCTAGAGGGCTAAAATTTTCAGCAAGGGTTGTTACCAAAGCCAGGGTACTGACACATAACCTAATGCCAGAGTTTGAATGAAGCTGGCCTCTTTTCAGAATCTGTTCAAGAAAAATAGAAAATACGAGTGTCCTCCAAGATCCCATCATCAAAGCACAAAAATAGCTAACGGCAGGTTTAATCCATCGGGTGCCTTCCTTTGAAAAAGAATTTAAATATTGGCCAATCGGGATGAATGATTTTCTAGGGCCTTCTAGAGTTTTTAAAATCCGCTGAATATTTTGATTTAAAGAGCCATCCTGCTCGGTATCAATATGAATAATATTTTCTGGTGGAACTTGAGCCAGCGTTTCAGTTTGGTTTTTGATGCCCTTTTGGTAGAAAGCCTCAAAATCGGCTTTAGCAAATTTATCGTGGTCTCTTAAAACATCATTGCGCAATAAAATTCTGGCATGTTCTTTTTCTTTAGAGCAATGGAAATGAACGACTAAAACCCTGACGCCAGAGGCCAAGGCTCGTTTAATAATTTCTGTTTTATCGCCGTAATAAGCATCTAAGATCACGACTTTCTGGGCATTATTTTTCAAATTGTCCTGCCCTAATCGCCACAAGACTTCATAAGATTGCCAGTGGATATTTTGCCAATAAAACTCGGTAAAATAGGGCTTATCGCCCAGCATTCCGCCAACCGTCGTGTCCTTATCTAAATAGACAGAGTTTCTAATTTCAGCCGCTAATTTTTTAAGATGCGTTGTTTTACCAGAGCCGACTAGTCCGGCGCCTAGAATTAAAGTTGGGGTATGAATAGTCTTTGGCATGAATTTTTTCTTTAATTTTATCTTTTAATGCGGTGAAGTTTATGAGGAATATTGGCGTAAACAAACGATTTTTCGTATTTAAACCCCAATTTTTCCATCACTCTCAAGGATTGATGATTGGACTCAGAGGTAAAGCACACCAGATCGTCTAAGTGAAGTTTATTAAAGGCATGATCAATGGCGAATTTCCCTATTTCTACTGCGTAGCCTTGGCCCCAGTGATTTTTAGAAAGGGAATAAGTCAGCTCTATTTCTTCTTGATTATCTGCAATGGCATGATTCAAGCCGCCTTCACCGATAAATTCATGGGTCAGCTTATCGAACCAGACATAAGGGCCAAAGCCATACTGATTCCAATAGCCCGTATCTCGATTCAAGATTCTTTGTAGATGAGAGTCATTCAGCTCAACCCCAAAACATTGGACAAATTTAGGTTCTTGAAACATGGCTTTATACAAATCAAAACATTCCACCTGAGGAATAAATCCGATCAATCTTTGAGTTTCTGCATCAGGTTGATGGACCGAAAAATCGATAAAGGCTTTTTGAAATAGCTCTTGGCAAAAAGTATTTTTGCCTAAGGCATAGGGAATGGATTCTGGAAATTTTACGGCGAGTTCTATTTTTAAATTTTCATAACGCTTGGCGTCAGTCGGATGGGCGATTAAATAATCTCTAAACAAGATTAATTTTTTCCAACCGGCAGAGGGGTAATTCACCAGGTGAATTTGATAAGTTCTTTGGCCTTCAGCATTATTTTTTTGAAAATATTCCCGATGCGGGAATTCAACTTTGAATTCGGGAACATTTCGGTAACCGAGAGACTCAATGAGTGGGATTAATTTTTGGCTTTCAAGACTTAAGTTTTCAACGCCAACCAAAATATCAATGACAGGTTTTGCAATAATGCCTGGGATCGCCGTGCTGCCAATATGTTCTATTTTTATTTTTGAGTCTTTAAGCAGCGATAAGAGCTTATTTTTTTCAAGCTCAAATAGGTTTTTCCACTGGGGATCATAGGGGCTGAGGGTGACGATCATAAGTGGGCGGAATTCTTTAAAAGTTTGTATTCATAAATTACACAATCCAGGCCTTTCATGACATCTTTTTTGACATAGGTCATGCCTGCTTTTTGCATGACGCGTTCAGAGGCAATGTGATTGGCGGGTGTGAATGCGATGATTTTATCTTTAGGGATATGGGTATTAGCCCAGGTCAATAAATCTTTCACCATTTGAGTGGCATAACCTTTGCCCCAATAGTTTTTTGAGATCAGATAACCAATTTCTATTTCTCCATTTTCTATTTCTGCGAATCCAGCTCGGCCAATGAAATCCTCAGAGTTAAGATCAAACACCATGAAAACCCCGTACCTATTTTTCGTATAAAACTCTGAGTAAGTTTTTATTTTATTTTTAATTTCATCTTCCGTTCTTGCGCCCCCTGGGAAAAATTGCATGGTTTCTGGGTCGCCATCCAGAGGTAGAAGATAAGAAAGATCACTTTCAAGAATGGGTCTAAAGGCAAAATGACTGGTTTGGAATAAATAGGTTTTGATCATGTTGGTTATTTCATATTTTTAATTTCTGCCAGGATTCTAGATATAAAATCCTGGGCCATCACTGTGGCATGATCTACTGCCTCACTAAGCGAGTATTGAGGTCATGGGAATTCACTGATTTTGTTGATCTGTAGGGATTAATATCCAAGCCACCTCGCCGGGTATATCGCCCATAGACTGTGAGTTCTTGGGGTTTGCAATGCATTAAGATGTCGACAAAAACTCTTTCAATGCATTGCTCATGAAATTCATTGTGATTTCGGAAAGAAACAATGTATTTCAGCAAGCCTTCTCGATTAATTTTTGGGCCTTTGTAGTGAATCTGAACAGAACCCCAGTCGGGTTGATTGGTGACCAGGCAATTAGATTTTAATAAATCAGAGCATAAAGTTTCTTCGATGATGGTTTCAGAAGTTTTTAAAAAACTAGGATCAACCAGATAAGCAGAACAAGAGACATCTAAATCATCAATATTCTCGCCTTCTAATTGGGCTTTAGCTGTTTCATCAGAGAATTTTTTAAGCGTAGTTTTAACAGGTGCCCCAGCAGCTTCTGATAAATCTTGAGCAATAATTTTTTGAAGGGCTTCCATGGATTCAAATTTTGAATTATTGAGAGAATTGAAATACAGCTTCATGGATTTTGATTCAATAATATTGGGTGATTCACAGGGCAGAATAATTTCAGCCAGTGCTACCATGGGTTTGCCTTTTTGATTCAGCCAAGAGACTTCATAGTGATTCCATAAATCAAAGCCCCTAAAAGGTAATTTGATAGGGTCAACGCCAATCTCTTGGCGTTTGATAGCCCGCGGGATAGGAAATAAACGTCCCGGATTGTAAGTCTGGTCGTAGGAAGTTTTTTGCCCTAATTCTGATTGAGAAGCTTGGTTCATAAGGTTTTTCTCCAATAAATTAATAATGACGGATGTGCTGGTCCAGTTGATTTTTTGTCCTGCTGACACCTGAGAGGCGATATAGCTCAATACCCTTGAGGCTTCTGTTATTTTTGATGCTTGATCAATTAAAGCTTCTGCCTGGAAATTAAGGGATTTCAATAAATCAAAACTTGGCTTATCGAATACTTCTTTAATTTTTTTCAGTGATAACCCTAAATATTTAAGCGTTATGATTTGCTGAAGTTTGAGCACATCTTTATCAGAGTAAAGCCGATAACCAGAGTCAGAACGCTGGCTTGGTTTTAATAAGCCGATGTCATCGTAGTGCTGCAGCGTCCTGACCGTTGTTTTGGTCATCTCGCTCAATTCTTTAACTTTGTAAAATCGCATCGCTTTCTCCTCGCGAGGCACTATAAAGTGTTACGTAACGTCAGGGTCAAGAGTATTCTGAGAAATTTGCAAAAATTCTATTCAATAGGCTAATGCGAATTAAATACATAATGTTTTTGTATATGAAAAACGGTGTATTTTGACATTGAGGCTAGTAAAAAATACCCGTAGAATTGCGGGGTTTTTACTGAGAAATAAGCCATGTCATCTGTCACAAAAATTTTGGAAAACCACCCAGGATGTCTATTTCATGAGGATTTTATTGGCGTTTGTAAGCCGCTTGAGATCTTGGATATTACGTCTTTTGCTCATCTTAGAATGAACCATTCTGGAGAATTTGGTGCCATCGCAACGAATCCAGAGTTCATGAGAAATTATCTAGATAAAGCGCATTACAACGCCGATGTTCATGTGAATCCTAAGCATTGTCATTTATCTAATTGTTTGATGTGGGACGTATTAGATTTAAAAGGACAAGCTTCCCAGATGATCAAAGATGCAGCGGATCATGACTTCAAGCATATTTTTACGGTGATTAAGCCCACTGAGACACATGTGGATTATTATCATTTTGGAACGCATCTTGAGGCGACGTCTATTAATCAACGTTATGTGAATCACTTAGATTTGCTTGAGGCTTTTATTGCTTATTTCACCGAGAAGATGAAGGCCTCGCCTGACCTATATTCGGCTTATGATTTGAAAGTTTCTATGAATCAGCCTGATCCTAGCTTGTATGAGTTAGACCTTCTGAATTCTTTATCTTTAGAAGACAAAATGGATTTTTTAGATCAGATTCAAATGAATAAAATCAGTCATAAAAACTTATTAACCAAAAGAGAGCTGGACTATGTGCCTTTGATTTTATTAGGTCTGACATCAAAAGAGATTGCTCGGAAATTAAATATTTCTGTCAGAACGGTCGAAGAATACACAGCTGTGCTCAGAGAAAAGTTCAAAGCTAGAAATAAGATGGATTTGGTGGCGAAGCTTTTAGAGCTTAGAAAACAGGGGTAAAACCCGTAAAACTACGGGAGCTTTTTTTCTTTGGTTTAGCGAGATCCACATGATTTAATGCCATTTTTTAGCGATACAAAGGAAAATAAATGAGTGCTTTGACGAAGTTTTTGGCAGAATCTTCTGTCAGTCCAAGTTAGTTTTTTAATAAGAGAGATTTAAAAATTAAAACGAACCTCAAAATCCAAGACGAGAAATTCGATATTCGTCTGATCCTTCTTTCAGCTATCGGCAGCTTGATCGAAAACTATGACTTCGCGATTTATGGCTTCTTTGCAGCTGTTTTGACTCGATTATTTTTTCCAGAAAATAATCCGGCAATGCAATTGGTTTTGGCCTACGCGGTTTTTTCACTGGGCTATATCGTCCGGCCGTTTGGAGGTCTGGTTTTCGGGCATCTGGGCGATGTACTGGGGAGAAGGGCAGGTTTATTGGCTTCCATGGTCTGCATGGGGATTCCGTTATTACTGATCTCTCTTTTGCCAACTTATAGAACCATCGGGATCAGCGCGGCATTTTTATTAATTTTTTGTCGTTTATTACAGGGGCTTTCCGTCGGCGGTGAGTTTCCCAGTGCCATTACATTTTTGTCTGAGCATGCCAGTTTTAAATATCGAGGCTTAATTTCTAGCTTGGCTTTTGTGGGGATTAACTTGGGTTTGTTACTGGCCTCTGGCGTGGGTGCTTTGCTATCTCATGTTTTAAATCCAAATCAAATTAATTTGTGGGGCTGGAGGCTCGCTTTTTTTATCGGAGCGCTATTAGCCATCTTGGGCTATTGGATTCGAAGAAAGATTTCAGAAACGCCTGTGTTTATTAATCATAAAAATTCAGGACCGATTCATAAATTCCCCTTGGCGCATAGCCTTAAACATGAGTGGGTGAAGATTATCCAGGCCATTGGAACCGTCGCGGTTTTTGCTTCGGCGATTCCTGTGGTTTTAATTTTTATGCCGACTTATCTCTCTCATTATTTAAATCGGCCTATGACCGAGTCTTTAGTCATAAACAGCCTCAATATTTTGATTTTTATTATTTTGATTCCCATCGCGGCTTATCTGTCTGATTTGTTGGGCCGTAAGATTTTATTGTTAGCGGGGTCTCTAGGGTTTTTAATTTTTTCTGAATTTTTCTATGGATTAATCCAAAGCCAGAATCATTATTTTATTTGGATTGGATTAATTGGCTTAGCCATTTGTACTGCTTGTATTACGGGCCCGTTGATTCCAGCGTTGGCTGAATTTTTTAAGACCACTTCAAGATCGACCAATGTCGCGCTGGCATATAACTTTTCTGTCGCATTATTTGGCGGGACTTCTTTAGTGATCATCACAGAGATTTTGAAAGACTTCGGGAATTTATATGCCCCAGCTTGGGTAATGATGGGAACTGGGTTGGTGAGTGCAATTTCTATTGTGACGGTGAGGTTTCATAAGAGGCCGAGTTTGTAAGAGCTTGCAGTCGGATTAGGTGAAACCAATTTTTTAATTAAACCGTCTAAACTTTCGCGCTTTTTGAATATGAATTTTAGAGACAGGGGTTTTTTTATGTCAGGGATGAGCGTTGATGAACTATGTAAGTTTCTCGAAAAACCTTACTTTTGGGCTACAGACAAAGCCATGGCGTTAGATAATTTTCTAAGGTCATTAGAAGAAGGCACGCCATCGATAGAAATTTTTAATCAAATAAAAGCTGCCATTGATAATGGAATGTCAATGAGTGAGGACCGTAAAGGTTATGAATCAGTCATCAAGCTATTGAATCTATACAACCCGCAGAGAAGTCAGATCAAAGAGATGGCTCATGTGCTTGGTTTGAAAAATAATCCTGACAGTCTCTTCGATCATGAAGGATGGGGTTCTAAAGAGGCATTAGCCAGCATAAAAAGTCGTTATAAAACTTTGTCTCTTGATAATCGTCCTATATCAGTAGAAGGTATAACACGTTCGAGATTACCAGTGTTCTTAGATCGTATTGCACAAGCAAAGTTTAGCGATTATATAGCCCTAGTGAGCGGGTGGGAGTTACATGCTGTATCCGTTCATGTCATCCAAGATAAAGATTTAATGCATTTTGTTTATGTCAATCGAGGAGGGAAACACCTATCACCTTCAGAAGATTTGAATAGAACGGTCATTGTTTATTCCTGTGATTTAAGTCAAAAAACAGAATTTGCTCGATTGTTATACGAACACTTTTCTACAGAAGATAAGGCAACGATTTCAGCCTTTTTGGAGAGTTCTCAAGCCAAAGAACACTACAATCCAGGGTTATCTCGCTATTTGGATAAGCATCCTCAAGCAGTAGGGAATTGTACGTTGGCCAATACAAATATCACTTGGCATTTTCATTTAGCCACACAACTCATGAAACAATCGCCAGAAATGAGTTTGTCGGAAGCCTACGAAGCGACAAAAAGAGAATATAAAAAATTACGAGTCGCCGATCGGGTGGAGGCGTTTATCTTCTTATTGAAATCTGAATCTGCGTATAAAAATCAAGCTGCGTTTTATCGTGATTTGATGAATGTAATGGCCCAATTTCGTGGAAAAGAAGGCCTGCATATGGAAGCTGCTGTCGACAGGCTTTCTAAAGATTTCCCAGAATTGCTGTCAAAATTTTTTGAAATGATTACGAGCGAGGCATTTAACCTATCGGGACGTTATGTAGAAATTATAAAAGACTGGTCGGATTTAGTGGCGGCAAAGCTTGGCGTAGAAGCACCTAGCAAGAAACAGGAACATTCTTCTGAAAGCGGGAGTGGAGATGCGATGACTTTTTCACCTTTGATGTCTCTTATGTCTTCTTCGCATACAAGTGATTTTTTTAAGAGGGCACTATCTACAGCGCTTTTAGAGGCGTTTTTGAAAGAAAGCGTTAAAAAAGATGGCCCTGCTGGGGGATCCGACTTTGATGGGCCGAAGTGAATATGAAAATAAAAATCAGTTTTGGTGAGTGGGGTTTTGGAACAGTGCTTCTAGATAGCCTGACTTTTATGATGGACAAATTGAAGTAAATTCAAGGTCAGCGATGCTGCGTTGACGATCTTGCAAAGTTCTTAAAATGCTCTCAGGGGAGCCGAGGATGGAGAGGTTGTTTGTGAGCCGGCCTGAATCAGATTCTTCATCAGAAGCGATTTTCAGTCCAAGTACTTGTTGTAATGCCCATCTAACCAGGCTCATATCTAACAAATCCTGACCTGTCGTGAGTCTTACTGAAATATATCGAGGATCATCGGCGGTTATTTGTAAATTCAGGGGTTTGTCTTTGATAGCGGCAATGTGTGTTTGAGTTCTCTTGTGCAGCATTTCGAGGATGTATGCCGGTTTGCTCCATCCAGAAGGTTGGATCGCAACAGATTCGCGAGGTATATCGGCGAGTCTAAGTTGGTTTTCTAGCAATGTTTCAGCCATGTCATGAATAGATAAGTTTATTTCAAGACCATAGAGCCAATCATGGGCAGTTGGTGTGATACGAATAGGTAACCGGCGGTTCATATCGCGCCCAATAAATCGTTTAAGGTGGATACTGGCTGCAAGGGTTGCCAAAGAAGCATCTCCATCTTTTAGAATTTGGAGCTCAAATTTGCTTTTCAGCTCGCGATCACTCATGGATTTCGCAGGTGCTACATGGAAAAATCTAAATTCACCTGCGCTGTGGTGTATAGCGAAATCAAAAACATTCCGTGAGGTACCCGTAATTATTTTAGAAATTTCAGAGAGAACCAATTCTTTGCTTGGAGCAAATAATGGAGTAAATAAAGAGGCAAGGCGGCCTGACATAATAAAAGTCCTCGTACGAATTTCATAAAGAAGGGCGCATTTTTCAATTTATCGGAACCAACTTCAATACAAAATTTTTCTTAGGAAAAAATAGGCCTCATTATGGGGCTGTTCCGTTGGCACCAAAAACCCGATAGCAATTAGAATTTAAAGCCTTTTGAAAAACCCATTAGCCTTATCTGTCGAATCTTCATAGTCCTCGTGTAAAAAAGGATCGATGGCGATTCCGCCGTCTACTTCAATCATAGATCCAGTCATATAAGACGACGCCTCTGAGGCCAAGAGCAATAAAGCCCCATCGAGTTCTTGGTAGTTTCCAGGTCGTTTCATGGGCAATTGAGCAACAAACGTTTTTCCTGCTTCTGAGTCAATAAAATCAGTCACATGCTCACTGGGGAATAGGCCAGGAGAAAGCGTATTCACGCGAATTCCATGATGTAATAACTCAAACGCCATGAGTCTTGTTAGATGATGCATGCCAGCTTTTGAAACACAGAAATGCAACGCATATTTTTTAGCATGATTTCCAGCGGCAGAGCCAATATTGATAATTACTCCTGGGCGTTTTTGTTGGGCTATGTTCTTGGCAACGGCTTGAGCTAAAAAGAAGGGGCCCTTGAGATTAGTATTTAAGTGGATATCCCAGTCTTTTTCAGAGATCTCAAAGAACTTGGAATAGTAAGAGATGCCGGCGTTGTTAATCAAAATATCAATATGCTTTGTCTGCTGAGTTATCTCGGCAATTTTTGTATCGAAGTTGGAAAAATCATGAACGTTAAGCTCGATCGCAATCGCTTTTCCGCCGTCTTGTCGTATTTCAGAGACCAGACTTTCTAGTTTATTCATCTCACTTTTGAGAGAAGTCGCAACGACGAGGCAGCCGGCCTTTGCGAGTACTTTTGAAAAGTGACGCCCCAAACCTTGTGAGGCGCCGGTAATCAGGGCAACTTTGTTTTTTAAGTCAGAATGGGGCATGAAAATAACTCTCTAGAGTAAAAAGTGGGCGGGAATAATAGGGGACAATAATAAAAATCAATAAGCCATTTATAAATCATCTAAACTTGCGCCTCTTAAATTTAAGCAACTTAAAAGTTCGTAACAAGATGAAAGAATCTCTCTGGCGCGGATCCCTATTGGCTGTTTTAGCAGCCTTCTCTCTGACATCCATGAATGTCTTCGTAAAATTAATTGGAGAGGCGATCCCTGTTTATGAACTGATCTGGGTTCGATTTTTCATCGGTCTGATTTTATTAATTCCTATTATTCTTTCCTCGGGAAAATTTAGTTTTAAATTAGAAAATCCAATTAAATTTTTACTGAGAACCGTAGCAGCCTTGATTGGTATGGCGTTTCTCTTTATGGCGGTTCAAAGAATGCCTTTGTCACAGGCTTTATTGCTGGCCAATACGACACCGCTGATGGTCCCCATTTTGGCTTTTTTTATGACCGGGGCGAAGGTCACCAAATGGGGAATATTAGGAATTATTGTTGGATTTATTGGCGTAGGCGTTGTCCTGAATCCAGCGCATGCTTCTTTTAGCTGGGGGTCTCTGCTCGCCTTAGCTTCAGCTTTCTTTGTGGCGCTGGCCATTATTCAAATCAGATTACTGGGTAAGTCCATGGGGACCTGGCCCATGCTTTTTTATTATTTTCTCATGAGTACGGTTTTGATGACGCCCTTTGGCTTGGTCAAAATAATCATTCCTAGCTCAGAGAAAATAATTTTATTTTTAATTCTGATTGGGCTTGTTGGATTTATTTACCAAGTTTGTTCGACCTTAAGTTATAAACTCGCCCCGGTTCGTTTAACGACGCCGATTCTTTATATCAATGTCTTACTCGGCGGAATCTTTGAATGGATTCTCTGGGGACAAAAACCTAGTTTTTTATTTTTAATCGGATGCCTGATTATTATTTTAGGCGTCGTGATTACTTTGCTTTTTGGAACTGTAAAAACCCCTACGAGAATTAATAACCCATAGGAAAAAACGCCATGTCAAATGCACAAAAAACCGCGCTGATTGTTCTGGATTTTATTAATGGGATTACTGAAAACCCTTATTTCAAGCCGTATATAGATCAACATCGGGTGATCGAAAAATCTAATGAGTTAATTAAAAAATTTAGAAAAAATAAGCAGCTGATTATTTTTGTGAAGGTCGGGTTTAGTGATAACTATGTTGAGCTGGCGCACCGGTCAATATTATTTGTTCATAACAAACCCAATAATTGGGTGAAGCTGAGCGAAAGAAGTACAGACTTTGATTCGAGATTGGATTACCAAGCCGGGGACGTCGTTGTTATAAAACATCGAATTAATGCGTTTTATTCGACTTCCCTAGAAGCTATTTTGAATGCCAATGAAATTGAAAATTTAGTCCTATGTGGCGTCTCGACCAATATGGCCGTCGAGGGCACAGCGCGAGACGGGCACGATCGAAATTATGCAGTGACGATTGTTAAAGATGCTTGTGCAGCACACAGTGAAGAGGATCAAAATAGTTCCCTGAGTATCATGAGCCGGATTGTGGAGATTAAGACGGTTGCAGAGGTTTTGGCTTAATCCTTGATACAGGCGTCACCCTCTGCCAACTGATCCAAAATAATTTTAGTCGCCGAAGCAATCACGTCATCTCGAGGCGGGCTATTGGGCTCTGGTTGCGCAAAATAAATAGTGAGCAAAATTGGCTTGCAGCCAGGGGGCCAAATAATGCCAATATCATTGGTTGTTCCATAGTCACCCGTTCCTGTTTTATCGCCGACGGTCCAAGATTTTGGAACAGCGGTTCGGATACGCTTATCCCCAGTACTGCAATTTTTAAGCCAAGTTTCTAAAAGTTTGATTTGTGCGGGGCCCGGAATATTTCCTAATAAAATTTTATTTAAATCTTGAGTCATGGAATGGGGTGTCGTTGTATCTCTTAGATCCCCTGGAATGGCTGAATTTAAAGCCGGCTCGATGCGATCCAGTCTAAAATCTTGATCTCCAATGGATCTGGCAAAAGTAGTGATTTCTTGTGGACCACCTAATTTTTTAATTAAAAGATTGGCAGCCGTATCGTCGCTGTCAGAAACGGCAGCAGCACAGAGATCGGAGATTGTCATGCCGTTTTTTATATTTTGAGTTTTGGAAGTCTCGGGGTTCCAATTGCCCCATAAAACATCGGACTTTTGATAGTGAATCACTTCTTGAAGCAAGTCTGGATAAGTCATGCTTTGTTTTAAGATGGCAGTGGCCAGCATGAATTTAAACGTAGAGTCAAAAGGAAATCTTTCAGAAGCGCGGTATGAAATAAGCTGATGAGAGTTTGTGTCCAAAGCGGAGATCCCCAGACGCCCCCCTGAAGATTGCTCGATATTCTCAAAAGAAGTACTAGCGAAACAAGAAAGAGTCACGCTGATTGAAGAAATCAATAGGGCGGTTTTTAATACAGGGAATCTGAAAAAAGTAGACATGGTTGGATCTCTAGAGATTTAAAAAATCCTGAATAGCTTTTAAATAATTCTCGGGCTCTTCCAAATGCGGCATATGTGCGCTGTTTTCAAAAATGGTCAGCTCTGAATTTTTGATGAGTTTTTGAGCTTGGGTGAGTAGCTCTGGAGAGGCTTCATCAAATCTTCCGCAAGTAATCAAAGTGGGAAGATTAATTTTTGAAAGATCTGACCAGCGATCAAAATTTTTTAAATTCCCAGTGACCGTAAATTCGCTGGGGCCCCACATGTTTTGATAGACGTCAAAATTAAATTGAGAACAAGAGGACATCAGTAATTCTGGGAAGGGAGTGATTCGGCAGAGATATTGCGTATCAAATAAATTCTTAGCGGCTTGGTATTCTGGAGAATCCGTTGTTCCAGCCAGTTCATGCGTTTGAATGGCTTGCTGAGCTTCTTCTGGCAATGTATTTATTAATTTTTTGGCGTTTTCTATCCATAAAGGCGTGCTGATTAAGGGGCTGGCTAAAATCAATTTTCGAATCTTTTCTGGATGCGCCAACGCATATTCAATGGCGAGAGATCCGCCCCAAGAATGGCCTAAAAGATCAAATTGTTGGACGGATAATTTTTGGCTTAAAAAATTAATTAAATCTTCTAGCTCTGTGACAAATCTTGGCAGTGCCAAGTTACCGCACCAGAGGGATTTATCATGATTTTTAATCGCTGATTTTCCACAACCCAGCTGATCATAAAAGATAACAGGTCGATCTTGGCTCAGCGCTGAGAGATTAGAAAGATATTGATGAGGGATTCCAGGGCCGCCGTGAATAATCACTAAGGGTGGCTGGCTGGTATTATTTTGAGCCTGATGAATTTTGTAAAAAACATTGCCGCCAAGGGTTTGAATATGGCCTTCTTGAATCATTGAAAAATCACTCCAAAGTGTAAAAATTGGCCACTATATTGAAATTAATTTTTCTTGGATATCCCGTATAAATACGGGTGGTTTTTTACTTGGTTTTTATTGGATTTCTATGATCCAATAGTCCGTTTTTTAAGCCAAGGTGTTCAAGATTAAAACAGAAACTATTCCAAAAGACTTCCAACATACTTCTCCAGCCGGCGCTGAAGTTCGGGTGCTCATGGGCAACCCTTTAGGTGGCATTGCTCACTGTACTTTGAAAGATATGAAAATATCCAAACCAGTCAGGCATAAAACCGTCTCTGAGTTTTGGCATGTTTTATCTGGGAAAGGTGAAATTTGGCGTAAAGAAAATAATCAAGAATTAGTCACCCGTCTTGAAGCAGGAGTGACGATTGATATTCCTTTGGGAACTGATTTTCAGTATCGAAGCCTGGAAGGTGATTTAGTATTTATCTGCGTCACCATGCCGCCGTGGCCTGGGCATGATGAAGTGGAGTATGTGAGTCAGGGGTGTTGGGAGCCCAATTAATTAAAAATTGATTGCCGTCAGCACTTCAGCCTTATAGAAAGCAAAATCGAATTTAATCCTAAAGGAGTCTGAACATGAGTGGAGTCAAGCGTATTTTTATCGTGGGCCACATGGGTGCCGGCAAAGCATTACTGGCTGAGGCCTTGGCTAAGAAATTGGGCTGGCAGTTTATCGACGCGAATCCCAGTTTGGAGCGTTATATCGGACGAAATTTAAATGAAATTTTAGGACAGCATGGCGAAGAAGCTTTTCATCACTGTGAAGCTGAAATTATCGCTCGTTATAAGGGCCAAGAGCATGTTGTTGTAGTTCTGGAAGAGGCGGTGGTTGCTACACAAGAAAATAGAGAATTATTGTCTTCAGAATTCGTCGTCTATTTAAAAGTATCCGTGCCAGTTCAAATAGAACGCATGAAGGGCGGGCGAATTCCCTTACTTCCTATCGCTGATTTGAAGACCTTTTTAGATCAACAACATCTGGAACGCGATAGCCTATATGAAGAAGTAGCATCGCTGACTCTAGAGTCGGTTTCTGTTGAGGAAGATGTGATTAAAATTATTGAGACTATGAGGCAGTAATGATTTATGAATTTTGTTAACTCTAATGCACTTCCCATTTACCAAGTTGATGCTTTTGCTTCGAAATTATTTCATGGCAATCCTGCCGCCGTTTGTCCATTACCTAAGTGGCTGAGTGATGAGCAAATGCAAAATATTGCTGCGGAAAATAATCTGTCTGAGACGTCTTTTATTGTGAAAGAAAATCAGGGCTATGGGATTCGTTGGTTTACGCCGAATACAGAAGTCGATCTCTGTGGGCATGCGACTTTAGCGGCAGCGTTTGTGATTTTTAATTTTTTAGAAAAAGATCTGGATCTCATTAGATTCCAGAGCAAGAGCGGAGAGCTTCTAGTTAAGAAAAATCAAAATTTATTACAGATGGATTTCCCCGCGCTGCCCTATCAAAAAATAGAAAACTCAGAAGATCTTTTAAAACTTTCTGATATTCAGCCAGAGCAATTTTTTCAAAGTAAATTTGATTTGCTCTGTATTTTTAACAATCAGCAGGAAGTTTTTAAGGCCCAGCCTGATTTAGAAAAAATGGCGAAGTTAAATAATAGGGGTGTTATTTTTTCGGCTGTGGGAGATAACACTGATATTTATTCCCGATGTTTCTATCCGAAATGCGGTGTTCCAGAAGATCCTGTAACGGGCTCTGCGCATTGTGTCTTGATGCCGTATTGGACGGGATCTTTGCAGAAGAAAAAAATCACAGCCCTGCAAGGCTTGCATAGACAAGGCGAATTGGTCTGTGAACTTGTGGGTGAGCGAGTGCTTTTATCAGGAGAGTGTCAGTTATATTTAGTTGGGAAAATTTATTTAAATTAATTTAAAAAATTTGAGCAGTGTAAAAAAGTGTTAATGGACTGAGAGTTAAAAATTAATGCCATCAGAAAAACAGACTTATCTTCAGGGTGGTCGTGAGAATAAAATTATTCGAATAGGTCATAAAGTACATCGCCCCTTAGGACCTTGGACTGCTTTAGTTCATGAGTTTCTTTTGTATTTACGATCATCAGGATTTTCTTCGGCCCCATTGCCTTTTGGATTGGATGGACAGGGTTGTGAAATTTTAAGTTTCATAGAGGGCGAAGTGAGTAATTATCCGCTGAGCCCAAATGCAGCCTCAGTCCAAACTTTAATCTCTGCCGCGAAATTACTCCGTTCTTATCATGACGCATCACAAAATTTTTTAGCTGGCTTAAACCCTGAAAAAAATACCTGGCAGTTTCCAACTCGCAATCCTCAAGAAGTTATTTGCCATGGAGACTTTGCACCATACAACGTCGTACTAGAGGGCGAGCAGGCGATTGGGATGATTGATTTTGATACTTGCCATCCAGGTCCAAGAACTTGGGATATTGCGTATGCGCTTTATCGCTGGTCGCCGTTTACAAACCCTAGTAATAAAGATGGGTTTGGAAGTATTGAAGAGCAGGTTAAAAGGGCGCGCTTATTTTGTGATGCCTATGGATTATCAAATCGAGAAAGAATTGGCTTACCTAATTTAATTATTGAAAGACTGAAGGTCTTGATTAATTTCATGTTGAAGTCCGGGTTGAATATTAAAGAAGGACATCATTTAATTTATTTAGCCGATATTGAGTACATTGGAGAACACTTAAGTTTGATAGAAAAAGGGCTCTTGAGTACCGATGTTAAATAATATTTACCGGCATTATAAAAGAGGTCATTTATATCAAGTGATTGGATTTGCAAAAAATAGCGAAACCTATGAAGAAATGGTTATCTATAAGGCTTTGTACCATTGTGAAACTTTTGGTGATCAACAAGTCTGGGTCCGGCCTAAGGCAATGTTTTTAGATAGGGTTCTTCATGAGGGTATTTATGTTTCAAGGTTTCAAATTCAGGGAAACGTAGACTAAAAGAATTGGGTAGAAGAGGTTTGACTCAATTTCCCTAAAGCCTGAACAAAATTTTTCTGGTCCTGTTTATTTAAAATCCCAAAATATTTTGCATCGATACTTTCGACAATCCCGACTAATTTCTTGGCAAGTTTTATACCAGATTTAGTTAAACAGACTGATTTAGCACGGGTATCCTCAGGGTGTTCATCACGGGCGACTAGCTCTTTCAGAGCCAGGGATTTAATCGATTTTGAAACCGTCATTTTGTCTAGTTTGGATTGAGTAATAATCAAAACTTGATTCGGAATAATTTCACTCTCTTCAAACCATAATAAAATGGCCAAGATCACAAACTGAGGATGGGTGATATCAAAAGGATCCAGGGCTTTTTTGATGGCTCGCTGCCAAGTCATCGTCGTTTTCCAAAGTAAAAAGCCAGGACTGTCTTCAGGGGCTCCAAAGCCAAAAGAGCTATTTAAATTAGACATGAAGAGTTCTCGCATATTGGACGAGAGAGTCTGTTTGTTTTGGAGCTTCATCCGCTACTTTTTTTGCGACTAGTTTTACCCAAAGAAAACTTAAGGGGCCCGTGACGGTAATTTTATTGGTAATTCTCAAGCCATCTGGGGTGTCTTCTAGAAAATGTTCATCGAACATCTTGGCGCCAGGGAATCGGCAATAGTCTGAAAATTCTTGAGTGGGGATGATCTTAGAAATAAAGATTTTGACTTTAGGGCCGCCTTTGGGTTTGAGAATAAATCTTGTGCCTTCGGTGAATTTTTCTTTCATATCGCAATAGTCCAACCCTTTGTCCCATTGGGGCCAATTATTCACATCAGACCAGGCAGCCCAGATTTTTTCTTTGGAAATATTTGGATAAACATGGCTGAAAGATTGGGTCCACATGGCTGAAAAGTCCTGAGCTAAAAATAGTAGACTAGCATATTGTATTTAAGTTTACTAAATGTCAATCGTCTGAATATGAGATCGGAACCCGTATTTCTACGGGAATTTTATCCAAAGAGATTGATAGATAATTATCACGCGGTTTTTTACCCTGAAAATCTTGTAACACCATTGTTCTATCAAGGATCCTTGTTACGATTTCGCCGCATTCAAGCAAAGTCTTGATTGTCACTATTTATTAATTCGTAGGAGTGAGTGTTGTATGTCGAGTTTTAAGAGTCCTGTTTTTGCAGCGAGTAGTTCAGTTCCTTATTCATCTGGATCTCAGCCTCAAGAGCCAAAAGATACGAAACCTTTAGTCCCTGTATGGGCCAGAAATGTGGCTATTCATAGCGTTCAACTGGCGGTGAGCGGCGCTGTTACTGGAGCTCTGTGCGATATCGCAGCCCACCCATTTTATAATTTATCTAACCAAGTCATGATGCAGGGCGCCAAGCCTGAAGGGACTCAATATAAAGGTGTGATGGATGGTCTTCCGGGTATTTATCGTAAAGATGGTGTCAAAGGATTATTTCGTGGATTACCCGTTGTTCTGAGTGCAGCGCCTCCTGCTATGGGTCTTTTATTTATGGGCATGTTTGGAACGCAAGAGGCCTACAAGGGTTCGAAACTTGAATCTTGGGCGACCAGAAAATGGGGCACAGAAGCGTCATCATTCGCCGTTAATTTTACCAGCGGCTATATGGGACAGATATTTGGCTCACTCTTTTTTGTTCCCAGTTCAGTCATTAGTGAGACACAACAGGCGAAAGGCTTTAATGCCACTTTTGAAAAATTATCTATGTCACAAACCATTGCCCGTGTTTATCAGATGGGCGGCATTCGAGGTTTTTATAAAGGTTTTATCCCTCAGGTGGCTTCTTTCGGAACCTGTCACGCATTGAGTGTGCCTGGATATAAGAAAGTCCATAAAGAGCTTGAAGCATTGGGATACACCGGGCCTTTGGCCAATATCACTTCAGGCGTTCTTGGATATGCCATTGGATCTGTATTAACACATCCGTTGGCAGTGGCTAAAACACGTCTTCAGGTTGCTAAAATTAATCCTGAACGCTTCCCAGAAACCAATACTTTCTCAGCATTGACTGGCATTGTTAAAAGAGAAGGCGTGCAAGGACTTTTCAGAGGTGTGAGTGCTAGAACAAGCTTTATTGCACTTCGCCTAGGGGTTGGAATTCCAGTCGCTGGCATTGCTCAACAAAAATTGAAAGAGATTTTTGAGCCAAGTCCATCAGTGTAAGTTTTATAAGGATCCCTGTTTCTTTAGAATGGGGATTCTTATTTCATCTTCTAAAGAGAAAAAATGAGTCTCTGCAAATCCTTCCATCTGTTCATAGCTATTATGGCGATGGCGGGGTTATTAACGGGTTTTGATGCGGCTGTTATCTCAGGAGCCCTAGGATTTGTCAGTCAATATTTTGTTTTAAAAGACCATGTTTTTATTCAAGAACTGATTGTTGGCATGGTGGTGATTGGGGGATTTTTTGGTGCTTTTCTTGCTCGCCCATTAACGTCTTTGGCTGGACGCCGTATGGGTATTTTCAGCACAGCACTTATTTTTTTGATGGGAACTTTATTAGCCAGTACAGCCCACTCTGTTTTTGTTCTTATCCTTGGGCGATTTATTTTGGGTTTGGCGGTTGGCCTTGCCAGTATGATTTCCCCTATGTATTTATCTGAGATATCCCCCTCACATTGTCGTGGCAGCAGTGTTTTCTTTTATCAACTTTCAGTCACGTTTGGGTTTATTACAGCTTATTCCGTTAACTTGATTTTTGCGCAGAGCGAAAACTGGCGCGCTATGTTTGCTATGGGAATGATTCCAGCCATGATTTTGGCCATAGGTGCGTGGCTTTTACCTGAAAGCCCTCGTTGGCTTATTTCTAAGAACAGGGATCAAGAAGCAAAAAAGATTATTGAACAATTTTTTGCGTCAGATCCTGATATGTCATTGCCCATTATTAAGAGCACCCTAGATCACAGTAGGCTTGCGCTGAAAGCCATTTTTTCAAAGCCCATCTTTCCGATTTTGATCACCGCTATTTTACTTTTCTTCTTCCAAAGTTTTACGGGTATTAATGCCATTTTTTATTATGCACAGACCATTTTTAATACCGCAGGTTTTGATGCAAAAACAGGCGCGATGTTGGCATCTGTTGGATTGGGACTTGCCAATTTTATGGCCGCCTGTCTCGGGACGAAACTAGTCGACCCAATGGGTCGACGTCGATTACTTTTTGTGGGTTATATCGGCGTAATTCTTTGTCTTCTATTGATTGGCGTGGTATCCCACGGGTTTTTTGGGACTCATGCGACCTCTCTTTCTTTTATTTTGTTATTTGCCTACACGTTTTTCTTTGGCGTTAGCCTAGGCGGCATTCCCTATATTTTTATGGCAGAAATTTTCCCATTGAAATTTCGCGATCAAGGAATGGCATTTGCCAGTGGGATTGGGTTATGGGGCAGTAATGTGATTGTTCTCTTGTCGTTTTTAAGTCTTTCAAAGGCATTGGGGATGGCGAATGTTTTTTGGCTCTATGCCGCTCTAAGTATTTTTGGGCTTATCTATTGTTGGAAAGTGCTGCCTGAGACCAGGCAGATAAGTCTGGAAAATTTGGAGAAGCGGCTTGTCTCTTCCGGCGAAATAATCGCTTGATATGAGTGGATTATTGGCCAGAAATTTAGTCAAAAAATGAGAGAATATTCTTTCGAATATCTTAAGTATCTGTTGATCAGAATAACTTTTTTCGAGCCAAAACTTGTCTTTTTAAGTTCAATAATATAATATTCGTCTATATTAATGAATTGAATATAAAAATGAATACTCAGAAGTTTTTCGAAAGTCACCCTGTTTTTCGATTTGATGAATTTGAAGAATTTATCAAAAACAGGGGGTATGAAACGACGGAACAAAACGCCCATTCCATCCTTTATCATCATTTAAAGAAGGGATTCTTATTAAATGTTAGGAGGGGGTTTTATGTAGTGAATTATGGAAACTCATATCAACCTGAAAATATAGATCCAAGACTTTTAGCAGGGAGGATTAGTGAAGATGCGGTGTTATCTTACCACACCGCCTTAGAGTCACATGGGTTAGCTTACAGTGATTTCAATCGGCACGTTTATTTTACAAAAAAACAGATCAGGGACTTTGAATTTCAGGGGCAAACTTATAAAGGAGTCTTTCCTCCAGCGGAGGTTTCTGAAAAGGCCTATCTGACAGAAGTAGAAGAAATTAAAATTTTAGATCTGCCTATTAAAAGAACCACGCTAGAAAGAACCATCGTGGATGTATTAGACAAGCCTGATTTTTCAGGAGGGTGGGAAGAGGTTTGGCGCTCGTTAGAGCGTGTTACTATTTTCAATGTAAAAGCCGCTATCGCTTATGCTTTGAAGCTCGGGAAAGCAAGTACTGTTGGGAAACTTGGGTATTTTTTAGATCAACGCCCAGATTATCTAAAAGTAGAAGAATCTATTTTATCCCCGCTTATTAGTAATGCTCCGAAAGGCCCGTATTGCATTGATAAAAGCCTTTCAAAGAAAAGCGGTTCAACTTACATTCAGCGATGGGGTATTGTGGTTCCAAATTATCTTCATGAGAAACAGTGGGAAGAGCCAGAGCATGACATCGATTACTGAAACAGAATTAAAATTTGAAGCCGCCAAGCGTGGATATAGGCCAGAGATTCTTGAGAAAGTGTACCGCTTGTTAGATTTACTAGAGGTCTTTATGGGTGTCCCTTTTTTAAAAGATCGGCTGGTATTAAAAGGTGGCACTGCCATTAATTTGTTTTTTCAAAATGAATTGCCCAGATTGTCGCTGGATATTGACTTCAATTATATTGGCTCAAGTGAGCGAGAAATTATGCTGAAAGACAAGCCTCAGATAGATCGAGTCATCCGGGGCTTATGTGAATCTATGCAGTACAAAATAGACAGAAATCCTCAAGGCCATGCTGGCGGTAAAATGGTTCTAATTTACCAGAGCGTTATGAGTAATAAGGCGCAGCTCGAATTGGATATTAACTATCTTTATCGTAATCCTTTATGGCCAGTGGAATTTCGGTATTCAACTGATTGGCCGAAAAAAGTGGGCACTCATGTTCTTGATGTTTATGAACTAGCAGCTGGCAAATTACATGCTCTTTTAGAGCGTCATGCAGCGAGAGATATTTTTGACAGTCATCGTTTACTGACAGAATGGAATTTAGACACAGAAAAATTGCGGAAAGCCTTCGCTGTTTACGCCGGTATGCGCCAACAGGATTGGAAAACAATGACAATTGAACAGGTTAATTTTGATGTTGAAGATATTCGAAATAAGCTCATACCCGTTCTAAAAAAATCTGAATCTCCTGGAACCAATTTTAAAGAGATAACCGAATGGGCCAACCGTTTAGTTTTTGAATGCAGAGAACAATTGCAAAAACTTCTTCCTTTCAATGACCCAGAAATAGCTTTCTTAGAAGCTTTAGATGCAGGGAACATACGACCGGAATTTATATCTAATGATGAGGCTTTTTGTATGGCAGTGAGAGGGCACCCATTACTCAAGTGGAAGATTCAAAAGAAGACGCAGAATGTTTAAATGGGCATGCGGTAGGACGAGTGATGGTGAGTGTTTAAATGTCATGATTAAAAATGGCTATGAAATTGTAAAACCCTAGGAGCCTCTGTGTTTCATTTTGAAAAATTATTTTTTGCTGCTGCTTGTAGCTTATTTATTTTAAGCGCTCAGGCTGACGTCCCAGAACAAATCAAAGTCACAGGTCATGGAAATACGACGGTCATTTTTGAAAATGGGCTGGGAGATGATTTAAGTACTTGGCAAAAAGTAGCCCCTGAAGTTTCAAAATTTGCCAAGGTCTTAACTTACGATCGGCTTGTTTATTCTGATCAAGTGACGGCCCAACAAATCGTTGACCATCTGCAATGGATTTTGAAAAAAGAAAAACTAAAACCGCCCTATATTTTAGTGGGGCACTCTTTGGGCGGTTTATATTTGCAGCTCTTTGCCAGGGAATATCCTAAAGAAGTTTCTGGGATGGTCTTAGTGGATTCAGTGAGCCCTTGGCAGACAGAGATTGATCCACTGCCAGCTAAGAACTCTTCTTATTATGCGGAGGCCAATGGCATTCAATTAAGCCAAAAAGAAGTTCTCACTGCGCCAAAATTTCCAGTGATTCCCGTCATTATTATTAGCGCAACTCAACATAAAATTTCAGACCATCAATACGCCTCACTTCAGCAAGAAGCCCAGTGGGCGACTTGGCAATCTAAGTTAAATTCACTCTCTCCAGAAAGTCAGCAGGTGAGTATTAATACATTGCATGATGTCCAGAATCATGCGCCTTGGTTAGTCATCGCGGCGATTAAAAAATTGAAGGAAAAATAAAATGAAAGCTGTGGCTCTTGTTACTCGAACCTTAAAGCAATGAACGCTGGCTTTATCAAGAGGGTAATATTAAAAATCTTGATGAAGCCATTGAGTGGTCTGAGTCTCATCCACGCCGGGATAATTTTGATGAGATCGCAAAAAAGATAGAAAACCCAGGAAATTGATAAAAAACACGTTTTTTATTGGATTTTAAGCTCTAATAAGCGTATATTAGCACCTAATAGATTCTTTTAATGTTTGAAACATGTCTAAACAATGCAAAGTGGTTAGGTGGGACAATGAGAAGAACGCTCTCTTAAAAAGGGAGCGCGGTATTGGATTCGAAATGATTGAATCAGCCATTGAAGATGGGGAAATTCTGGACATTATCGATCACCCAAGTCGGCCGAATCAACAAATCTTCGTGCTTGAAATTGATCAGTACATTGTCTCAGTGCCCTTTGTTGAAACAGAGACAGAGATTTTTTTGAAGACCCTCTTTAAAAGTCGCAAGCTAAATAAAAAATATAAGGAGTCCAATCATGAAGGCTAAAAAATCTAAAATTAACTTCAAAGACTATGAAGCCGTGGATGCTTTGGATCAAGAAGAGCAAGCGCTGTTTAATCAATTACAAGAAGGCCAATATCAATCCGTGATGACGGATGAATTGAAATCCAAGTACGTCGATATTTTCACTGAAAACTCCAAAAGAGAACATGCTTCGACCGTTCGATTAACCATGAATGATAAAATTTTGGCCAAAATGAAAGCCAAAGAAGAAGGAATGCCTTACCAGGTTTTGTTGGCCAGTATTATTCATAAGTGGTTGCATGGACGTTTTGTAGAAAGGTAATTTTTACAACAAACCTTCCCCGGCATGATCTTTATATTGATCGATGTTGCGGAAATACATAATCAGCGACTTTAAATCTTTATGGCCGGTGACCTCCATGATTTGCTCATAGGAGGCGCCGTTTTTTCTTGCCGCCGTCACGAAGCCGGCTCGTAAACTATGGCCCGCATAGTTTTCATGATCAAGCCCAATCAACGCAGAATATTTTTTAACGACAAGCGCAACCGTTTGATCCGATAAATCTGGTTTCTTCGGATCATTATAAGAAGGGCGGAGCTGTCCTGTTTTATGGATAATGCCTCTGAAGAGATAACCTTCGGTGAGACCTGCTGCCGCAATCCAGTCTTGAACCGCCTGCACGGGACAAAACTCTTTCCCTCGTAAAATGGGTTTTGTTTTCCCCTGGCCCGTCTGGTCTGTTTTACTGGTGGGAATAAAGACATCCATGCCTTGCGCGTGGATTTTTAAATCGTCCAATTTTACTTTGACCAATTCAGATCTCCGAAAGCCACCCGCGAATCCTAAGAGTAATAAGGCTTTGTCGCGTAATCCGATTAAAGTGGTGTCATCAATCTGTTCGACCATCAGCGCAATCAAATCATTGGTCGATGGAGACTTTTGATCCGGGGCGGAGAGCTTTTCTCGCATAATGCCTTTGAGAGTTTGTCGTACTAACTCATCATCAGTCGGCAAGGTTGAGAGTCCAGCCATTTTATGGACAAACCGAATGGCGGCTAAGCGCCTGGAGATACTCGAGGCTTTTAAAACAGGCTCTTTACTTTTAGCTTGAGCGGCTAAGAAGTTCGCAACAACATTCGGGGTCGCTGGTAAGTAATCGAAATGTCGGTCTTCACACCAGAGCCTAAAAACTTTCAAATCTGCCGCATAAGCGCGCAGGGTATTTTCAGAGAGGGAATTTTTGACATAGTCCTTGGCGTAATCATCCAAGTCAGGATCTTTCATAAATTGAAGGGCGCGTTCCTGGGACTTTTCGTGGAGGACGAGCCAATTGGGTTTTTTATTCGAGTTTCGCATGATTATTTAAACACTACTGATAAATACTATTATCGTTAATGATAGGGTAAAAATTCATAATTGGCATGAAGAATCTTTAATGAAGAGTCGGAAAATGGGCTTTTATCCGTTTAATTTGGCGCGATATTTTAAACAGGGTCATACGTTCTTATGTTTAAGGCTAAAAAGCGCTCAAAACGCGTTATTTTAAGCCGGCTGTTTTTGACCATTTAAATAAGTACCTATATTTAATCCTAATGGGATGATTTCAGACAAGGCAGATTCAAGCGTGCAGCCCCGAGTTTGACAGTAAAAATCCAGCTGATCTTTAAGATCTTGCTTAATCCAAGTCTTCATTTGAACCTCGCCACGAAGACGTCGTTTATCAGCATAGCGCGCGGAAACTTCTTGGCTGGAAAGCTTCTTTTCTTTAATGGGTTTGCGACCAGGCACTGGATAATCGATAAACGTGCAGAGCCAGTTGTTCGTGACTTTGACATTGAGGCTGTCAGCCAAGATTTGAACGGCGTTCTGGATAACGGGATACGAATCACAGGAAATCTTAAACGCCTTGCGGTAGCTATGTTGTAGTCGTATGACGCAAGCTAGTATCACGGCAGAAAAATTAAGATCTTCGCCTTCTATCTCAAGGCCATCGAGCAAACTTAGGTCATAGGAGAAAGTAATAGTTTTAACCGCATGATTAGCCTGAATATCCAAGACATACGATCGGTCTTCAGCTAAAGAAATCTGCACATTCGAGCCAAAGTCTAAAGCGGCTAAAATCTTGGTTAGATCCCCCTTCACAAAGTTCCAAGACTTCTTGGTTTTAGCAACATCCAAGACAAAATCGGAGGCTAATTGGACTGAAATTAGGGCCATAGAATCTCAAAAACATCTACAAACATAGGTACTCAGTATTTTATAGTAAAAATAGCTTTTAGGAAGCTACAACACAATGAAATTTATAGAACTAACGTTTTCGGGGGTTCTTCCACAGAAGAATTTTTTATGTGATTTCATTCAAAATCAGTCAAAAAAGACAAGTGCATGCCTCTTGAACGCCTTGGTAATAAAGGACTTTTTAGCTAACTTTACTATTTCGAGGGGATGGGCAAAAAAGCCACTTTCTAAGCCAATCGTACGATTTTTTCCGTTTCGTGAGTGGGGCTACATTTCCTTAGCGGTTGTTTTCGTACCACTGGACCTCAAACCCCCAGAGCCCCTAAATGGTCCGCGCAACCCCTCTCAATCAAAACCAGATCAAGAAAAATATTGAGACAAAACGATAGTTAACTCGTTGAAATAAAATAAAAAAATATACTAGTGGAAATATATAGCCAGAATCAAAACTCGATCAAGAAACTTAAGCCAAAAATGTGTTGAAAAACGCGTGTATTGCATTACAATGTAATTCAATAAAATCATTTACGAGAATAATCATGGCTAGCAATGCATTGGTACAAACAAGAATTGATCAACACATAAAATCTGAAGCCACCGTTGTTTTGGCCGCTATGGGTTTAACTATTTCAGACGCCGTTAGGTTATTACTAACAAAGGTTGCGCAAGATCATGCATTGCCATTTAATCCGCTTGTTCCCAATGAAGAAACAATTTTGGCTATGAAAGAAGCTAGAAAAGGCGGGCTACGTTCATTTTCAACGGTAAAATCATTGATGGATGATTTGAATGCGGAAGATTGATCCAACTACAAAATTTAAACGGGACTACAAAAGAGAGTTAAAAGGAAAATATAGAAAGTACTTAACTGATTCTTTCGAAGAATTCCTAGAAATTTTAGCAAATGACCTCCCAATACCAGCTCGATATAACGATCACTCTCTCACTGGAAGTTGGAAAGATTTTAGGGATTGTCATTTGAAACCAGATTTAGTTTTAATTTATAAAAAAACTGAAGAAAATTCTTTAATTCTTGTCAGACTTGGATCTCATTCAGAACTTGCGATTTAGTGCCTAGAAAATAAAAAAATCCCAAAGATGGCTATGGAGAGCCAATCTAAAAATTGCTAACCTTCACGCGGACGGGTAATACCTCAGTTACGTGCCTTTAGTGCTTTCCGCAATCGTGGTACATGAGCTTTAGGAAATTGCGTAGCAGGTTCCGTCCCTATTCTTGGTGCAACTAGAGAACCTTTAATGCTCCAGAATAATCCGGCTCATTAGCCGCCTCTGATACTAATTCAGTGTAAGTCACCTGACCTTGCGCATTAATCACCACAATGGCTCGAGCAAACAGCCCTTTTAATACGCCATCCACAATACTAACGCCATAACGTTGGCCGAACTCAGGATGACGAAATCCAGAAACAGGAATCACTTTATCTAAGCCTTCCGCGCCACAGAATCGACTTTGTGCAAAGGGTAAATCCATGGAAACACACAAAACAACCACATCGGATAATTTTGACGCTTCTTGATTAAATTTACGAACAGACGTGGCACAGGTAGGCGTGTCGATACTGGGGAAAATATTCAGGATCAGCTGCTTGCCTTTATAATCAGCCAATTTAACTTCGCTCAAATCTGTTTTCGTTAGGACAAAATCAGGTGCTGACCGCCCAACGCGAGGCAAATCTCCACTGGTATGGATTGGGTTGCCTTTCAAAGTGATTGTGGCCATCTTTTTCTCCGTATTTGATTATTTCAGGCGAGAGTATCCACTCCCGCTTGCTTTGTCAGCTGGTGGACCTTGGTTGATCTAATTCTTAAAAAATTAAAAGTTCAAATCAATCTGCTAACCTTTGCCGCTCTAATTTCTTGAGGAAATTTTTCTATCATGCGAAAAAACATCATCCGTTACCCTGGCGTTTCATTTAAACCAGAGGCTGTTATTGAAAAAATTAATGACTCACTTTCAACAGGCCGTTATCTAGAAATCCCCATTAGAACTCATGAAGAAATCCAAAAACTTAAAATCTCTGGCGGCATTTGCGCCAAAATTTTGGATGAGATTTCACCTTACGTTCAACCCTGCGTCACAAAAAAAGAACTTAACGATCGCATTCAAGATCTCATCCTTAATAAATACAAAGCTGAGATTGATCGCCTGGAGACTGATGCCGCAACCAGCGCTGGCAATCGAATCTCTGCCTGTTTTGGCCATAACAATATTATTGTAAACGCTGTCCCCGATGATGAGCCGCTCAAAATCGGCGATCTTTTTGGGATTGATATTTCCGTCAAGAAAAATGGTTGGTGCGGTGATACAAGAAAATCCTGGATCATTGGGACAGAAGCCTCACCGTCCACTTTAAATTTATTTACCGTGAGCCACCAAGCTATGTGGCTCGCCATTGGCATGGTTAAAAATGACGTCAAAGTTCAAGACATTGCCATCGCGGTTGAAAAATTTGCGAATCAACGCGGCTGTCGAATGTTAAAATCTCCAAAAATTTTTGCAGGACACGCCCTGGGACAACTCCATCTGGACGGCTGGCTGATCCCGCTTTATAAGAGCCCAGTCAATGAAGGCCGAATTTTAAAAACAGGAATGGTAATCACCATTGAAACTTTCATGAGCGCAGGAAGTGGTGAAGCTGTTTTACTGACTAACTCCTTAGGCTCAGGCGCTACTAAAGATGATTCTTATGCTTGTTACTGGGAACATGCTGTGGCAGTAACGGATAATGGCTGTGAAATATTAGATTTGCGGGCGGATGAAGAGGCTAATTGGCAAAAAGATTTTTAAGGGAAATCCAAGCTTTCCAGTTCATAACGGCAACCCATGATAATGCGCCAACTCCATCTCTTGGACATATGATGGGTACTAAACGCCCAACTTGAGTTCCCGGTATTTTTTGATTAGCCATCTCACATCATCCATTAAATTTTCACAGGACAGAATTTCTTCCGTATTTTTGAAGGCACTCATTTCACCCTCGTAGCAGCCTGTAATGCTACCCGTCTCATCACGCCAAAAGTACAGATGTATAGGGTTCTGATAGGCTGTCACTGATTCTAAAATTATGCCAAATTTGATCGCTTTTTTAGATTAACCTCAGCACCCAGTTCTTCTTTAAGCTCTCTGATAAGGGCTTCTTCAGGGATCTCTCCTGCTTCTATTTTTCCGCCAAAGGTCGAAATTTTATGGGGGAAACTCTCAAAATCAGGCCCTCTTTTTTGAAGCAATATTTCACCCTTCTGAGAAAGAACCAGACAACAAATTGGGGGGACTGCGCATAATGATTTAGGTCAAACTCAGTGATCTCTCTGATGGGTAGCATCCTATTAATTTCCTATAACTCCGACTTCTTCTTAATCCATTTCGTCTCCATGACGGGAGAATAATGTTGAAATCTATGAATCAATTTTTCTGGATCTTGCTCAACAATAATTGAATTCAAATGGGCTTGTTTGACAAATCCTGAGGCCACCGTGTGATCTAAAAATTGTAATAGACCATCAAAATAACCATGAATATTTAAGATCCCACAAGGCTTTTGGTGATACCCCAATTGAGACCAAGTAAAAACCTCAAAAAATTCTTCCAAACTTCCAACACCACCCGGCAATAAAATAAAACCATCCGATAAATCCGAGATCAGTGATTTTCGTTCATGCATGGATTTCGTCACATGAAGCTCGGTTAAATTTTTGTGAGCAATTTCGACTTTGACTAAAGATTCAGGCATCACACCAATCGCTTCACCGCCTAGCGTTAAGACGGTATTCGCAATTTCATTCATGATTCCAACAGAAGCACCGCCATAGACCAACCCTATCTGATGCTGATGCAAGACGCTGCCTAATTTTCTAGCTTCTTGGGCGTAAATTTCCTCAAAGCCCAAACTTGAGCCGCAAAAGACAGCCAATTTTTTAATTTTATTCTCACTCATAAAGGCAACCCATGATAATGCGCCAACTCCGTCTCTTGAACATAAACTCGAACTTGGGTTTTCAATTGAGCGATTTCTTCCTGAAAATAAGTATTGAGCTTTTCAAATAACACCGTGCCCAACTTTTTTCTGAGTTCTTCACTGCGGCCTGGCAAAATATGAATCGTGATTTGAATAAACGCATTCTCAGGCGACCCATTCCCCACGTGATAATCTGAATACGCCGTCACTAAAGATCGGCAAGTGTCTAAATCTGTTTTGATTAAATTAACCAGCTCAGCATGAATAATTTTAAAAAACGGCTGAAGCTTATTTTGAATTTTAAGATTATCCGTATATTCCAAGCGAAGTGTTGGCATGATGGTCCTTGAGAATTAAATAGGGGGAAATTGATGAGTCAAAAACACCGGGGAAATATACACGATGCAGGTATTTAAAAAACATCTTCAATGCTGGAATTTAACGCCCAATGGAGGCCCAATCTCAACCCACAGCTCTGACCTGCTCCCTGTGATTTATCAAGATCAAAAAGCCATGCTGAAAATCGCGAAATCTTCAGAAGAAAAACGCGGCAATTTTTTAATGGCTTGGTGGAGTAAAAATCAGGCCCCCGTGGCTCCCGTTTTCATGAATGACAAAGACGCTTTATTAATGGAACGCGCCCTAGGTAAAAAATCTCTAATCCAAATGGCCAAAAATAATCAGGATGAAAAGGCCACTGAAATTATTTGTACCGTTGTTCAAAAATTGCATAGCATCAAAAACCAGAACTCACCGCCCTCTTTAACCCCCCTCTCAGACTATTTCAGAGCCTTAGGCCCAGCGGCTTCTCAACACGGCGGACTCTTTATTCAAGCGCATAACACTGCTCAAGAATTATTAAAAAACCCCAAAGACTCTGTGATCCTTCATGGTGATATTCATCATGGGAATATTTTATATTTTGGCGATCAAGGCTGGTTAGCCATCGATCCAAAGGGGCTTGTGGGCGAATCTTATTTTGATTTCGCGAATTTATTTTTTAATCCAGATTTTGAAGTCGCTACTCAACCCGGTCGTTTAGAAACACAGCTGGCTCTTGTTTGTAAAATGGCGAACTTAGATCGGAATAGATTATTAAAATGGATCTTGGCTTACTCAGGCCTTTCAGCGGCTTGGCATTTGGAAGATGGGACAGATCCAAAATTAGCGCTCACCATTGCCGAGATCACTCTTGCTTTAATTTTGGATAATCAGCCAACAACTCATTAATCACCATCTTTGCTTTCTCTATTTCCATAGGATTGCAATTAGATCCTGGCAACGCCGTGCAGACAATTAACGCTTTCCATAAAGCCCAGCCCATCGCCCGCTCCCAGGTTTGCTCATCTAATGAGATCGCTTTTTTAAACACTTCTCGGCTTTGGTCTTTAAATAAAGTCCACGCAATGACTAGATCACAAGCCGGATCTCCGATGCCTAGTTGCCCAAAATCAATCACAGCTGAAAGTTGTCCGTCTTTGACGAGTAAATTCCCAATCGCAATATCCCCATGCATCCAAACAGGTGGCTGATTCCATTCTGAATCTAAGGCCCTATTCCAAATGGCTGTGATTCGTTTTGAATCCATAGCCGAGTCTAATTTTTTAATCGCCGCTCGGGTTTCTGAGTCATAGATGTTTAAAGAACCACCACGATAAAAATTTTGAGGACCGGCCACAGGACCGCCCGTTGAATCTATTTTTTGAAGTGCTTTTAAAAACTCCGCCAGTTTCAAGGCGAATTCTGAAAGATCAGAAATGCTTTCAAGAGACGCCGATTTTCCCTCAAGCCATTGATAGACAGACCAAGGCCAGGGGTAATCTTCTGACGGTTTTTCCATCGCCAAGGGTCGAGGTATTGCCAGAGGTAAATTGGGCGCTAATTTGGGAAGCCACTTCTGCTCTTTCTCTACTTGAGAGGCATAACTTTCAGCACTGGGTAATCTCACCGTCATGCAATCTCCCAGATGAAAAGTTCGATTGTCCCAGCCACTGAATTCAACGGGTTTAATAGGAAGATCAGCCCATTCTGGAAATTGGGATTGAATCAGTCGATGGACAAGAGCTACATTGATATTAATTTTTTTGGTATTCATGGGGAGATTTTCTATTCATCTTCAAAGTGACAGAGTTTAGCGATCTCAATCTGAATAACTATATCCACCCGTAATTCTACGGGTTTGTTTTCCAGCATGAGACTCAGTACCGTTCAGGGTTTTTGATGGGGTGTGTAAACTTGTCTTCATCCTCTGAATTTTCTCTTTGGTCAAAATACCCTCGCATTGGACTCTCTGCCTGGTCAGGACTGATGTATTTTATTGTTGGAACTGCCGGCACTAAAGCCCTATTTCAAAATCAAGATCTACCCAAATTTTCTTATGCGCTAAATACCTTGGGGGCTTTAGGTTGCTATTACAACGTTCATAATTTTTTAGGCATGACACTTAAAAAACCAACCACCCATGCCAAGATAACTTATGCCGGTGTCGTCGCAGGATTTTTCTCTGCTTTTAATTTTTATACCGGCGGACGTGTGGGGGCGGAATTATTGGGCCTCCCAAATGATTCACTCGAACTGGTTGGACTGCTCTGTTTTATTGTCCGAGCCTATATTTGTGCTCGAAGTGTTTTAAGTTTTGTAGAAAAAATTTCAGACTGGGCAAAGATCATTCAAGATAAAAATTACGCTGGAATCCTTCGCATGACTGTGGCTCTTGCCATTAGCGCTTGTGCAGCTTTGTTTAATACAGACCCGCTTCTATTTGCGCTTAAAGACACGGGGCTTGGATTTTTAGGACCGGCCATTGATCATGTTCTGATGGGTTTTCTAGCCATTTCAGGATTTCCCTTTGCTGCGTTCTGGACTCAATATGGCGTCCAAAAAATCAGTCAGTCACCGACTCTATATACACTAGGCGCTGTTTGTTTCTCACTACTCGCTTATAGCCTCACTATTTTAGGATCCGCGACTAGCCCACATGGAGAAGCTTTTACTTCATGGATCGGGCATACACCAGCGTATATTTTTAAAATCTCTGTCTTGCCCATTTCAGCGGTATTAGTCAGCCTTCCTGGGACAGAAAAACTAGTAAAACAAAGCTGCGAAAAATTAAATAATTTAAAAACAAAAATGGGCTCGTGTTTTACTTTTAGTCAGAATCTAGAAACTAAAAAATTAGCCCTCGAAACTCCCTCAGAAATTAATATGGAAGTTTTAGTGAAATAGGAACCCCCATGACCCTCGATCTTTTTGTTATCAATGCCTTCGCCACTGAAGAGTCTACTTTCTCAGGAAGCCCCGCCGGGGTTTGTTTACTTGAATCATTTTTGCCAGATGAAACTCTGCAAGCTATCGCGGCCCAAAATAATTTGCCAGAAACCGCTTTTATCGTGAAAGACTTAAGCAAAGGTGCTCATGATTATCAGATCCGATGGTTTGCACCGAATCAAGAAGTCGGCTTAGTCGGCCATGCGACGTTGGCTGCTGCTTATGTTTTATTTCATGAATATAAAGTGCCTTCTGAAACCCTAAAATTTTATTCAAAAACAGGCGTTCTTCTGGAGGCCTCGAAGAACGGCGAATTAATAGCATTAAATTTCCCAGCTCAGCCTTTTGAAAGAATCCCAGCTCCTGAAGCGATTTTAAAATCTATCCAATTTACACCGGTCGAAGTCTTAGGGTCTTTGGATTATTTAGTGGTTTTAGAAAACGAAACTCAAATAAAAACGCTTGAAGTCAATCAGTCAGAACTTTGCAAATTAGATCGTCGGGGGGTTGTCTTCACAGCACCGGGGGATACAGTGAATATTGTCTCCCGAGTTTTTCATCCAAAACTAGGCATTGGTGAGGATCCCGCTTGTGGATCAGCTCACTGTGAAATCATTCCTTATTGGGCAGAAAGACTGGGGAAAAGCTCTTTCCATACCCGCCAATTAGCCTCTCGACCCGCCGAATTTTTTTGTGAATTTAAACCAGAACTTGGGAGAGTATTTTTACAAGGCCGCTGTCAGGTTTATTTAAGAGGGAAAATTGCTTCTGCAGTCAAATTTCATAATCTCAATTTAATCTCTGAGACTCTTCGAGAACACTATATCTTCCTCATCACAGAGCATCTTAGAAGGCATTGGACAACCCCTGAAAACGAAAAATTAATCCATGATGGGTATTGGGAAACAAGAGTAAGAAGAGATGCTGGAACCCCAGACTCAGCTTTTCCATTCACCCTCGTTGCCGTCAGTGATTTTAATCCCAGAGAAGTTTTAGGATTTTTAAGCGCGACTTGGGCACCTGAAAAAGAAGTCTTTGATATTGACGCGATTGAATATCTCCCGGGTGCAAGCCCTCTTCATGAAGTCGCCCCAGGCGGGTCTTTAAGAGAGCAAGGCGTTTGGTTGTCTAATTTATATGTCCCAGAGAAATATAGAGCCAAGGGCCTGGCTGGCATATTAGCGATGAAGGTCTGCGCTGAATTGGAAAAACTAGGCACGAAATATATTCATGTTTGGACCACAGCCACAGAGATGATGACGCTCTATGACAAATATTTTGAGCGTAAGGGTTCTGGAAAAGCCCTGGGGATGCAAGAAGGTGTGGTTTATGAATCGGAGATTACGGTCTTTAAAAAGATTTTTTTGGAGCGATCTGCTGCTAGCCATGATTCAGCGTCAGCTGGATTACCAGGGGGCAAGGTTTAAAATCGTCACCACTCCACTTTTAAATCCGGCAATCCTTCTAAATCATATCTCGCATACATCAAAGTATCCGTGAGCGCTCCGCTTTGAATATCCCGCCGATTAAATTTTAAAATCCCTTCTTGGACATACCCCAAACGTTCTGGAATTTTTTTGGATCTTACATTTTCACACTGACAGGTAATCGCGATTCTTTTGGCATCCAATTGCATAAAGGCATATTGAGTAATGGCATTAGTAGCTTCTGTCATATAGCCCTGATTAGCAGCAGAAGTTCTTAGCCAATAGCCGGTCTCAAAACAAGGCACATTCCAGTTCATGTGATGAAAGCCCGTCGAACCTAAAAATTTTCCAGAAGACTTTTCAAAAATAAACAAAGGCAAATAAGGCTCTTCATTCTTTTTAGATATCCAATTATCAATCGCTTGTTGGATAAAAATTTCTGTGTCTTTTAAAGACGGGGGTGTTTTTGCCCATGGCATAAATCGAGATAAATCTTCAAAAGATTCAAGAATGGACGAATTAACCACTTTGGCATCAGCCAGCTGAGGCGGTCTTAAAATTAATCTGGGTGTCATAATGGGCATTGGGAAATTTGGTAAATTTTGATTCATACAATCTCAATTAATTTTAAAATTTGATAAAAAATAATATCTGAAAGGTTTGCTATTTGCTTTGCCAACTGCCTGTGATTAGCTTCCACGGCTTTAATTTGTACTCTCAGGAAAATAAACATGTCCAAAACGCTCACCGGCAATCCAGACTTAGTTGACCCAGGATTTCAGTCCCCACCCAATAATCCCATGGACCTATTGAAAATCTGGCTAGAGTGCGCAGATCGATTAAATATTTCAGAACCTAAAAGCCTCGTATTATCTACCGTCAATAAAACAACCCTGCGCCCTTCCAGCCGCGTTGTCTTATTAAAATCATGCGATGACTCCGGCGTTATTTTTTCAACTAGCTCCTTCAGTGCGAAAGGCCAAGAAATAGAGAAAAATCCAATAGCCGCTGGAAATCTTTGGTGGCGAGAAACCATGCAGCAAATTAATTTTCAGGGATTGATCACAAAATGCTCTGACGCTATTTCCGATGAGATTTTTTATGAGAGAACGAGATCGGCTCAAGCAATCGCCACCCTCTCTCAACAAAGTCAAAAACTATTGGATGAAGAAACACTTCGAAATCAAATTAAGGCGCTGACCAATTCAGATTCAAAAATTATTCGCCCTGAGCATTTTCACGCCTACCATCTAAAAATAGACACCATTGAATTCTGGCATGGCAGTAAAGATAGACTCCATCAAAGGCTCTTGTACAAATTAAATAATCAAAGCTGGTTTCATGAAAGATTGCAGCCTTAGGGAAGGTTAATAATATCATGCCAACTCGGGATCCTATTCCAAGCAAGACTGTGAAATAATTCATTCAATCCATTTCTAGAGAATCCAAAAAAACTATGAGTCATCTCCCCTCTAAAAAATCACACCAAGAAGACTTTCAAAAAATCCACCAACTCATTAAAAGCTCAAAGGAAGAGGTCTACCAACATATTAACAAAATGCTTATTCAGCTTTATTGGCGTGTTGGTGAGTTCGTCAGCCAAAAAATAACGTCTGCTCACTGGGGGCAAAACGTTGTTGATAGCCTATCCGCATACATCAATGATCAGGAATCTGGCTTAAAAGGATTTTCACCTAGAAACATCTGGCGAATGAAGCAATTTTATGAGACTTATGCCGAACATGAAAAACTGTCACCACTGGTGACAGAAATTACATGGACAAATCACTTAGCTATTTTATCTAAGGCGAAAACCATTGAAGAGAAAGAGTTTTATCTCCGGCTAACCAAGGATTACCGGTATTCTAAGCGGGAATTAGAGCGCCTTATTGATACTGCAACGTTCGAACGGGTCGCTCTCGGTGAAAAACTGTCACCAGTGGTGACAGAAATTGGAACCGGATTTAAAGATACTTATATTTTTGAGTTCTTAACACTCCCAACAGATTATAAAGAGAACGATCTTCGACGCGGATTAGTGAAGAACTTAAAACATTTCTTACTCGAACTTGGGCCAGATTTTACATTTGTAGGGGAAGAGTACGTCGTCCAAGTCGGTAAATCTGACTTTAGAATCGATCTCCTGATGTACCATCGCGGATTAAATTGCATGGTTGCTATTGAATTAAAGACCACCTCGTTTCAACCAGAACATCTTGGAAAGCTACAGTTTTATCTTGAAGCGCTAGATCAAAATGTTAAAAAACCTCATGAAAATCCCAGTATCGGAATTTTAATTTGCGCTGATAAAGATGATGAAGTGGTTCAATTTGCAATGAATCGAAACATGTCTCCAGCAATGGTGGCTGAATACCAAACAAAACTCATTGATAAATCCGTCATCCAAAAGAAACTGCATGAAATTAATAAAACATTGAGCGATGCCAATGAGGACTAAATTTTTAAGTACAAGCCACTTTTCGACCTAGGAACAAGAATTTTGAATCAAGACCTCGCCCATAAAATCTGCCAAAAATTAGACATCGGAACCCCCACTATCCCCGCAGAAAGAATCTACGGCGGTCTTTTACACAAAATGTGGAAACTCACGACGGATCAAAATTCTTACGCCATCAAAGAGCTTTCAAGCCATATCGACTTCAAGAATCAGGCTATTAAAAATAATTATGAACTCTCTGAAAGAATCGCGACGATGTTTGCCAATGAGGGCATTCCATCCATCAGCGCCGTTCATAAAGACGGCGACTATTTGCTTGAGATAGATGGGGAATTCTTCTTAATTTACCCTTGGGTCAATGCAAAGACCTGGCCATCTAATCAAACCATCGCAGATCAACATGGCATTAAAATCGCTGCGTTAATTTCAAAAATTCATCAAATTAATTTAAATATTTTCTCGCTTCCTGCCAGCCAAGAACCTGAATTTAATATTTTAAATTCAGGGCAAATTCTGGAGGCCATTAAAAATTCACAAGCTAAAAAAGCCCCCTTCGCCAACGAGCTTAAAAAACATCAAAAGACACTTCTTGCGCTCAATCAAAAATATTTAGAGGCCATTCCTCTATTAAAAAAACAGTCTGTCATTAGCCATGGGGATTTAGATCCTAAAAATGTTCTCTGGGATACTGAAGATCAGCCGATTCTGATTGACTGGGAATCTGCGCGAAGGCTTAACCCAACCCATGAAATCATCAATGCTTGCTTTGATTGGAGTGGGATTAGTCTTGAGAATAATTTTAATCAAAATCTATTTTTTAAAATGCTGGGGTCTTATCAAAAGTCTGGTGGGGTCTTAGATCAAAATCTTTTGGAACCAGCTTTTTATGCCGTCGCTGGAAATTGGATTAATTGGACATTCTTTAATATTCAGAGATTTTGTGAATCCCAGGATCCAGAGGTTTTAAACTTAAGTGCTGAGCAAGTGAGCCAGACATTGCGGACGATTGCCTTCTTAAAAAATCTGATTCCAGCTCTAATATCAGAAATAAAAATCCAAGAGACTAAAAAATGAACACCCCTTCACAACCGAAAACAATTTTTCTTAACGGCCCCTCTAGCTCAGGCAAAACTAGCCTAGCTAAAGCCCTACAAGCCAAACTGCCAGAACCTTATTTGCATATCGGAATCGATCGCCTGATTGGCATGATGCCGGAACATTTAAATAACTGGACTGGAGATTTAAAAAACACGGATGGCTTTTCTTTTGTGCAAGAGAAAGATTCATCAGGACATTTAATCTCACAGCTTCAAATTGGCCCTTATGCCTACAAGATTTGCGATCTTCTCAGAACACTCGCCATCACTATGCTCAATCAGAGGTTTAACTTAATCATCGATGAAATTTGTCTTCGAGAAAATAGTTTTAAAGACTGGCAAAAAATACTAGCCCCCTACCCCGTATTTTACATTGGTGTTCAAGCTTCTTTAGATATTTTAGAGTCTCGTGAAAAACAAAGAGGCGATAGAATTCTAGGCTCTGCCCGATCTCAAAATCTAAAAATCCATCAAGATAAAGCTTATGACCTAATGATTGATACGAGTGATTACTCGATTTCCCAATGCGCTGAGCTGGTCTTAGAAAATTTAAATTTCTCTAAAACTAAAACACCCTGCCACTTTCAACATTTAACCATTCAAGACGCGCAAGCACTCGCCGATTATTTTAAAAAACTTGGCTGGCATAAGCCGCTCTCTGGATTCTTAACTTATCTCCAAGAGGCGGAGCTGGGATTAAGAAAAAATATTGTTGCCAAAAATTCAGCAGGCCAAATTCTTGGCTACGTAACGGTTTTATGGGAATCCGATCACCCCTATTTTCAAGAGAGAAAAATCCCAGAGATTAAAGATTTAAATGTTCTGCCAGAGTTTCAAAAACAAGGTTTTGGAAAAGCTTTACTGAGAGCTGCTGAGCAAGAAATTTATAAAAAATTAGGATCAAATCAAACTATCGGCATTGGTGTTGGAATTCTTAAAGATTATGGCCCTGCACAAAAACTTTATATCCAAGAAGGTTATATTCCGAATGCTGAGGGCGTGACGGTGAATCATCAGGTTTTAGATTATGGGCACACAGGATCCGTTGATGATGATTGGGTGTTGTGGATGGTAAAAAAATAAGCCTTAAACCCAGCGTGCCTATTTGCTACGATCGCCTCTTTAAAATTACTAGGCCCCTTCCATGTCAGCTGCCATCCTTGATTTCCAAAGTAAATTTTACCCAGAGCTTAGCTTTTCTGGCCCAGAGCTTGAAAACTTATCCTGGTGTGTGAGCAATCCCATTCAAACGCCTTCAGGTCCAGTCACTCAAATTCATTATGAAGTCCGACGGGCTTGTAATCGTTTAGATTTATTAAATTTTCTAAGAGCTGGTGGTAAAGATAACTACGTATTATTTAGCGCCTTAAATGCCAAAGATCCGATTTCTTTCGAACAGTTCGAATTGTTATCCACTCGCATTCAAGCACTCTCTGAAGATGCCTTTTTAGCCCTCAGAGCCTCAGTCATTATTTTGTCTGTTTCATTAAGTGAAGAAGCTAAAAGAAGAGCAACGGCAGCACTGGGAGCTCACTCTTTAGATTCAGTCGATTTCTTGATTGAAACCATGCTGCGCTGTCCAGAGATTTACCCTGCTTATCAGGCCCTATCACCCGAAGGACAAGAATTTTTTAGACATGGTTTAGAAATAGGGAACTTTCGGCATTTGATCTATGTCGAAGGGGATCAAGGCATGCTCAAAAAATTCGAAATCTTTTGTTCTCTTTATGAGCCCGCTGACAGAAAGAAATTTCTTGAATTCTCCCTCTTAACTTGGACCATGCAGATTGCAGGATTTTTAGTAAAAACCGATGAAAGTTCTCCTCGAGGCTCTTTGTATTTAAACACCCGAAACATGGAAGCTATCTTTAAATGGCATGACCGGCTTCTATCGGGCGCTGAGGCTCCAGAAGTGATACCTGGCTTATTAGCTCAATATTTAAACTATCGTCGTGAAAAATTAGGCCGAGATTTTACAGACGCTCAAATTAAAATATTGGCTGGATTCCGAATTTATACCTATGGCGATGATCCTGTTCTCTGTGACGCCGTTCGCAGCATTACTGGCGAATCTCCAGTAAACACGTGTTCAATAACCCCTACTTATCTCCCAGCCGTTTTTGCCAGCGGCGTGAAACTCATGCCAGAAGACAGACCACGAGCCATGGCCATTTGCTATGCGATTTATCAAAAATACTTTTCTGAATATCTCAGCAGTCCCACCCGCGATTTAGCGCCCCTTTGCTTTAGAGACTTAGCGACTGAAAGCAGCATTCAACGACTATTCTCTTATTTAAGTCGGCATGAATTTTCGAGCCTGCCCCTATTTCTAGATGCTCAAAATAATGCCTGCGTTCACACTAGAAAATTTAATATCGCCTTATTTCCAGAAGATACAAGTAGCTTTATTACCTGGGCTCAGGCTTATCCGGCGGCGCCTGGCCGATGCCCCTATCGCTTGAATGGTGAGACAAGTGTTCCTCACATTTCTGTAGTTCAACTGGAGACCATCGACAGCCCTAAAGAAATCGCCTTAGTTTTAAATCTATGCCGTGAAATCATGGCGGAATATCAAAGTCTTTTTGAACTCAATCTCTCTGGCGAAATAGTCTCTAAAAAAAGCCAAGGGCCTTTTGCTCATGTCACTTGGATTGAAGAAACCATTCAAGAAAAACCTTTATTAAAAGACTTACAAACAGCACTGATATCTAAGCTCGCAACACTTGGACTGCCATTCTCTAATGCAGTGGGAGAAAAATATTCACCGCATGTGACTTACACGGCGACCCTGGATCCAGTAGTTCCAGAGCTTATTGCCTCGTTAACGCCAGAAGCTCCAAGAGACCTGAGTATTCGATGTAAGCTTAGATTGGGGGAATCTGATGGGTATTGGCAAACTCGGCCAATCTCTTCGCCATTGACGGCTTCGTTGGATTGGGCTGAATGTAAAGATCTGAGGGCTGCTACCGACCTAACTCCAAAATAGGGAATAACTCGCCCCACTGGATGTCAAAACTCTAAAAAATTTAAATTTCATCCAAGAATTTCCCTAATTGCTGCAATGATCAGTTCTTTCACCGCGACAAACATCTCATCCGCCGTTTTACCAAAAATAGTTTTTACTCCCTGAGGGGCTTCAAGATTTGTCGGACCAGAAATTAAAATCACTTCAGTGCCGGCTAATTGAGCCTGCTTCGCCAAGGCATAGCCCATCTTTCCTGATCTTCTATTAGAAATCTGACGGATCAATAGGCTATTGAGTAGGCTCTGCCATTAATATTTTTTGGCCTGCAAGATATTGCTCAGACTTAAATAAAAGAGCATCAAAAAATTCACGAAGTTTTTTATTGGTAATGTCAGCTGATTCGAAAACTCCTTCTTCTTCAAAGAAACACAAGCCACAAAGAATGATTTCTCGGACAAGTTCTAAGATAAAGCTCGCTTGCTCTTCTACTTCAACTGCAAATGGAGAAAGAGAGCCATGTGCCAACTCGGATCGCAAGCCATAGGCAGTTTTGACTTTAAAAGCAGATTGGCCATCTCTATGATTTTCTGTATAAAGATGCAACAAAGAGGCAGAACGTTTAGCCAATGTTTCTGCCTTATCTTCGTACTCATTTAACAAGAGCAAATGTTCCAATGCTGTTATTCCTTTTATAATTTTTCCAGCAGAAAATTGTTCTCTAACAGCTTGACCAAACCAACTTAAAGCATCAATAAACCTTAATGCCACAGGATATTCCCGCCTAAAGTTTAATGATCGGATGACTTTATCTATTCCCTGAAGAATATGTTTTGCCTCTTCTTTTTCGAAAATTTTTAACCAGTCATCCAAAAAACTGACAGAAGATGTTGAGTTCGAAGAAAGATCAATCTTTAAATTTCCAAGGTGGTCCAGGTGAAAATGAGCACGCCTGTCTTCTGACAACGCTGGTCCACCAATACCCATTTTTTCTGTATGGTACGCTCCAAAAATTAATTGCAGGGTATCCACAGCAGCAGTTACAGAAAGAATGGCTTTATTTTTTGATGCTTTTGGCGAACATCCTTGAATGTAAATCTCTGCAACCCAAGTAAATTGTTGATAGTAATCCCATGCTTCTACTAAAAAATAACGCTCAGAAGACGATACGGCCTCAAATTTTTCTTTTAGGTCTTCCTCAAATAATTGAGTACATCTGAACTTAACGGGACCGATATTAAAAGGCTGCTGTTCTTTGGCAGGATACATAAGACGGCAAGGGATATAATGGATATGATCTTTACAGGATGAGTTCTCAGCCCACTTCAAACTCTTAGCAATAAAGCTTTCAACTTTTCCTTCAGAGAGGTTATTTTTATTCGATATAAAGCGGTCATCAAAAGTAAAAATCATGCTTTTGTAAACCTCTTCATAGTCAAGCCAGCTACCACACCTTTTTGAATTAATCACATCTCTTGTTAGCTTGCGAAAACGAGAAATAGCATCTTTGGTCAAAGTTATAAATTTTCCATCTGAAAAATTGACATGCTCAATTTTAGATAAAAATTTCCACCGATCTTCTTCAGAGCTCTCGCTAAATGACCACTGAGAAATTTTCTCAAATTCGGACAATATGAACTTTATGTCCTGGAGGATCTCCGTCTTTTTATTGGCTTTTTGTTTCATCATTTAATTCAAGAATTCTTGAAAAATTTCGATGCGGCAGCTTTGCTCCCTTCAATAGCATTGGTATTACTGGAGACTAAGCCATCAAAAATGGCCTTTCCAGGATTAGGTTGCGGAGGACTGAGGATTTTCTGACATGCTTCGGAAACTATTGGCTCCATATAAGGATCTCCATCGCTTTCAATAACCTTGACGATTTGTTCGTTGTTAATCATAAAATAATATGGACTGGATCCTGTATACGCACCAAAACTGTTTTTCGCATTAATGTTGACGCAGACAGCGTACCCAAACTCTACACCTCTCCAGCCATTCCATGCGCGTATTGGCTGATTTAAACAATCGTATTGTGCACTGTAGGGATCTTTCAGCTGTTGAGCCATATAGGATTCAATTACATTTTTATAATCACTAGGATAAGAGCCAAAATCTGCGCTTGCTATCTCAGCCCCTGAAGGATAATCATAATCTGAGCTTTTTGTCTCGGTATCTAATGCACACCCCGACAATAAAAAAATTACAAAAAATAACACTGATAAAGTGCGCATACTAACTCCAAAAAATAAATTTTTTCGCTAGCAGAAAAATCCTTTTAACAAGCCACAAAATTAAAAAAATAGCCCTTCTATTAGGCTCAAAAATCAGGCGGCATTTTTCGTTTCAAACCCAATTCTGTCAATCAAATCTTTTTCACGTAATTTTGATTCAATGTGCCATACCCCTGGTTTTATTCATCGACTGACTATGCGCCTCAGATGACCCAAGTCTCCGCCCAATTTTCCCCACTCGATCTAAGGCCTCCCCCATCACCTTCCGGCTGAGATTGCTCTGCTTCAGGGCTGCCTGAATTTCAGAAAGCTTCATCCCAGCAAGCATGGGTTTATCGGCCTGTTCAGAAAGCCCCGCCCATCTCACAGGATTATTTTTAAGTTCTGTGACAAGAGCGCTTTGCTCTTGAGCAATGTCTTTTAATTGCCCATCCAATACTTTCTGGCCCTCTTTATCATTCAGCTTATTAAATTTATCGATCGTAATTTTTAAGTAGTTCTGCTCCAGATCAAACAGCCGCTCCATCAGCTCCATTGAATTCATATTTTTATAGGGATCCGTCTTGGCGTGCTTGGTGGCCTCATCAATAATTTTATTAATCTCTCGCATATCCGCTACGGCTAATTTTGCTGCTCTTAAAAGCATTGAGTAATGGGCCGCTCTGTCTTTTTCAATCTCACTCGCCATTTTAAAGGCCTCATTGAAATCCTTGCGCTGATAGGCATTGACCATATTCTCAGCCCTCACTAACCTCTCGTGCGCCTTGGAATCACGTTCCAATCTCTCCGGGCTTAAACGATTTTTCTCAATCGCCACTGCCAATACTTCCTTGTTTTTATAGACCTCATGACCCAAGGCGTTTTGTTTAATTTTCAGCTCTTGGAAATCCTCATAGCCTGGATGATCCCAAAGTTTTTGATCTGGGCCTAAAGAAGCTTTGAGTTTGAGATATTCAGCCCTAACTTCTTTTGAAAGATCGGCATAAGCCGCCACTTTTCGAGCTTCTTCGCGATTAAAGTTTTTATTTTCTGGCCTGAACGCTCGCTCTGAAACCCGCTCTAAATAAGCCTGGTAATTAGTCAGGTAAAGCCAGCTATCAATCACTTTATCTTTCAAGTTAACTTTCTGAGCCGCGCGATGGGCTGATTCATCCGCATCAAAGCCGCGTCGAATACCAAACCCTAAGGGGTAATCAATAATGGCGTCTTTAATTCCCACTCTGGATAAGCTGGTTTTTAAAGCATCTAAAGATCGATGAAATTCTTGGGAGGCAAAAATTTGAACATCCGATTTATGCCTCGACAAAGCCACGTACGCTAAATGCCGATCCCAACCATAGCCGTCAATCTGAACAAAGACCTGATCTTTCGTCACACCCTGCGTTTTATGAACTGTCGCAGCATAGCCATAGGTAAAATGTTCATACTCTTTAGCTGAAAATTGAATTTCTTTGCCATTGTCCAATCTCACCGAAATCTGATTGCCAGAAATAGCCATCACAGATCCGAAGCTGCCATTCCTCACACCCAAGGGCTTATTATTTTTTAAGAACAAAAGACGCTCATTGACGCCCACTTCTAGTTCACGGCCATCCAATTTGAAAATTTTCGGATCCCTAATCCAGCCTCGTTTTACAATTTCTTCACGGGCCAAAAGATTCAACTCAGCGACGCTCTTATTTTGATGCGCCAAGATAATCCTGTTCTGTAAATTCTCGAGATTTGCGTCACTCGCCCATCGGCTGACTAAATCTTTTGAGCTTTGAATCTTATCTTCCGCAAAATTGATTAGCCCTGCTTGATGGTAATAATCCAACGCCCTGCCCGTCTGGCCATTGGATAAGTCACCTGTCGCAATTTGATGTGCCTCAAGTTTCTGCCTTAAGATCTCATCCATTTCAACAAAGGGCACCATGCTCATTAAAGATTTAAGACCTGACCCTGCGCCTAAGGATTGTGTCTGCTCCAGGTCTCCAATCACTGAAAGTTTGGCTCCTGCTTTTGAAATGACATTCACTAAAATGGCCATATCATCGCTGTCGGTCATGCCCGCTTCGTCCATCACGACAATGTCGTTAGCATCTAATTTTAAATAGCCTCGTTCCAGGCGATATTTAAAGGCATGAAGTGTATTGGAAGAAATACCGGCATCATTTTCTAATCCTTCCGCCGCAATTCCCGATAACGAAACCCCATGGACTTTAAAGCCTGAAGCTTCCCAAATCTCTTTGGCCACTTTCATCATGTAAGTCTTACCAGTTCCGGCTTTACCGACGACTAAACTTAAATCCCCACCCAAGACAATCGCTCGTAGTGCCTTGGCCTGGGAATTATTCAGTCCATATTCTGAAATCTTCTGTTCAACAAATTTTTTATTCACTGCATGTGAATATTTTTGGGCTAATTTTTCAGCCTGATCCAACATTTTGGCTTCTTGTTTAAACCGATAAATCGTCGTGTAGTGGTCTCGGCCGTCTTCACCCACGCCCAAGTTAATTAAATGCTCATGGGCTTTCACCTTGGCGAAGAGATTTAAAAAATCCTCATGAGATTCTGTTTTTTCATGAATTGTTTTTTGAATATCCCGATCAGAAAAAACAGCATGCTTAGACTCTAAATTTCGAACTAACTGGTCGATCTCAGATTTAGAAATTTCGACTTTTTCAGGAAGATATTTATGAATTTCATAGGCCAAATGATGAGCATGAAAACGCTCCTGTGTCTGGGCCATCTTGTGCAATAAAGCCTGAGGGTTCGCATGAATATGCGCGTAATTTTGAGACCGGATCTCTTTATTCATGGCAACACGCTCTAATTCAATGCCCCGCTCACGCATATTTTTAGTGCCAATGCCTTCATGAATACTGGGCTGAAGATCAACGCCCTGATCCACAAAACTTCGATGATCAATCTTGGTCTCAAAGCCATTGTTCTTAAGATGAGCATTGGCATAATTGGCCCATTGAGCTCTTAACGAATGCAAAAATTCTTTTTTATTCCATTCAACAACTTTTAAGCCAAAGCCATCGGCTAATAACTCTCGCATGCTCAGCATCACATGCACGTGAGGATTACACTCTTCCCAGTGAATCGCGAAATCCGCGATCATTCCTTTCTGAACAAATTGATCTTTTATAAAACTTCTAGCCAGGCTTAAGTTTTGAGATTCTGATAATTCAATCGGCAAAGAAAACTCAAACTCTCGCGCCAATTGAGAATCTTTTCTTTTTTCAAATAACTCGACTTTGTTCCATAAAGTTTCAGAGGCTAAGTGCGTTTTCTCAGCATCAATCTCAGAAGAACATGAAAAAGACTGAGCCCAGGATGGCGCAGAATCAGGAACGATCACTTCGCAATGAATGACATTTTGTTTATTCGAATAATTATGAGTCTCTCCTAAATATTCATCGAACATCTTGGTAGCGTGACGATAGGCAGCCGCTTTTACGACACTTCTGCCCTCTGAACGCTTAATGATTTTTGCTGTGAAGTGATAAATGGCCATAACGCTGAGCACTCTACATAAAAAGCACAATGTTGCAAAGCAACATATAAGTGCGCATTTTTCTGAAAAATCAAAATGAGCAGGATCTAATAAATTAGATCCAAAAATTCTTTCGAATTTTTATTCGTTACTGCTTCGCAGTGCTTTTATTTTATTGTTTGATATGACAGATTCATGTGCGCCATTTTATATGGCTAATCATTTTTCATAGAATTAAGAAAGGTATAAAACCATAACGAGGAGCTCTCTCATGCCAGATTCAAAATCTATGACACGCCGTAAAATCTCTTTCCAAGAAAAACGCTCAAAAATTAAAGATGAACTTGAAGCCATGAAACAACGATTGGCTGACATCGAAGACAAGAGAAAAAACGAATTAGGGTCCTTACTTTTAAAATGTGGCTTAGCCGATTATGACGACTCTATTTTAGAATCTGAGTTCAAAGCCATTTCTGAAAAATTAAAAAATATTAAAACAGCGACAAAAGAAATTTCTGCATGAGTAGCGCTGAAGAATTTGTAAAGGCTCGTCAAAAAGTGGCGAGCCTTCAATCAAAATTGGCTATCAATGCCAAACAATTAAGAAAGATTGATACTCGCCATAAAATTGAATTAGGTGGCTTAGTGATCAAGGCCGGTTTAGGTGAAACTTCTAAAGCCATTATCTTAGGCGCCCTGCTTTCAGCTATGGAACAAATGCAAAAAGAGCCTGAAACAAAAAAATTATTTCAGCTAAAAGGTGAAGCTTCGTTTATGGGGTTTTCTGAAAAAAGTGAGTCATAGATTCAAACAAATTCGAGAAAGTTTGTGTGGTGAGAAAGGGTCGAATCACGCCCTGAATATTTTCTCGATCCACACCGCCATAAAATCTCGAATCCCAGGAATACTCAGGGTCATTAGCGCCATACAGCCAGTACTGATTCGTGCTTTTAATTTCTTTAATTGGGTAAGCACTCATAGGTTTTCCATTCATATCGAATTGAATAAAGGGTGCGTAGTAAAAAACCTGATTAACCCATATGCCCTCTTGGGTGATTTGAATTTTATCGCCAGGGGTGGCAATCAATTCTTTAATCACGGGTTCAAAATCACCCTCACAGGAACCTTTATTCAAATAGCCTCTGGAAAGACCCTGCTCTCCAATAATTTTTGGAAGACACACTTCGACCGTCTGGCCTCTTTGAAGCTTTCCTGGATGAGCCACTTGGTAATAAATCCCAATGGGCATAGAAGGCGTGAAATTAAACCGCATATGAAAAACGCCCATCAAAGCGAGCAGCGTGATGACCACTAAAACAGCCACCACCCATCGCCAATTTTCTTTTAATTTAATTTTTCCCATGCTCATTGGCGCCCTCTTCTCGCTCACTTGGTATTCATTGCTGAGTATTGGCCTGCTAGTTCTATTTCCAGCCATTTGGTTAGCCTGGAAAACGCGCCTTCAGTCCAGTTTTTTTATCTTTAGTTTTTGGTGTTTCACCGACTGGGAGATTATTCCAGACACAGCTCGCTTTTTCTCTAACGAACCGCTCAGCCTATCGATGGGTTTTGCTATTTGGCTAGTTCAAGCGGTTTTATATTCTGCGCCCTGGATACTCTTTTATTCGAAAGGCATTCATTGGCTTAATTTATCCATGAGAACGCTAGCCCTGCTTATTATTCTCACCCTTCCGCCGCTGGGTTATTTCTTTTGGTTGAGCCCCTTGGCCAGTGCAGGCGTTTTATTTCCAGGATTGGGATGGCCTGGATTAGGTCTGAATATTATTTTAATGCTCCTATTCGCCTATATGACACATAGCAAAAATAAAATTGCGTGGAGCATCCCGACAATGGTTTTACTCATCACCGCGATCCTATCTAATTTGATTTACTCCCCACCTTCGCCGCCTAAAGACTGGGTAGCCATTAATACAAAATTGGGCGAAACGCCAGCGAATCTTTTTGATATCCCAACTCGAGAATCCCAATTAATTTCACTCGCTCAACAGGCCTTAAATCAAAACCATAAAGTTATAATTTTCCCAGAGAACATCGCACTTGACTGGCTGCCAGGTACGCAGTTTCAGTGGCAAGATTTAAATCAACAGGCCCAACAAAAAGGCGCGGCGATTATTTTAGGCGCGCAGCAAGATCTACAAAATGGCTCGTCTAACAACGTTCTAATTTTATTAGGCCAAGGCAATGGCAAAATTTATTCTGCCCGCCAGCCCATGCCAATTGGACTTTGGCAGCCTTGGAAAACTAAAACCGAGAATCGTCACTGGAACTTGCCTGGGAAATTTTTATTACAGGGCCAAGAAACAGGTTATTTAATTTGCTATGAGCAAATTGTCCCTTGGCCGATTTTAAGTCTGTTTCTACAAGTGCCCTACCCGACGGTAATTATCAGCGCGGCGAATCAGTGGTTTGCAATGCCCAGTGGTTATCTCAAACAGAATAATCACATAAGGTCTTTTGCGAGGTTGTTTGGAGTGGCGACGATGACGGCGGTGAATACCTAATGAATGATCAAAATGACTATTTGTGACGACACAATTTTAAAATTAAAAAATCAACGCCTGAATTTTGGCGGCATAGGATTTCGTAGGTTCTTATAATCATTACCATTCATTTTTAGGAATTTTAAAAAATATGATTAGCGAATTAGAAAAACAAGAATATTACGAAGCCTTATTAGCTAAAAGCAGCCACTACGATGGGATTTTTTATGTAGGTGTTAAAACAACAGGCGTCTTCTGTCATCCAACCTGCCCCGCTCGAAAACCAAAATTTGAAAATTGTGAATTTTATAGAACCGCTGAAGAAGCCCTCTTGGCTTCATTTCGACCCTGTAAACGATGCAAACCTTTGAGCCATCCAAAACGTACATCACCCACTATTGAGAAACTCATTGAAGCGGTAGAGGCCAACCCTGAGAAACGCTAGAAAGACATGGACTTTGAAGCTTTTTCTATTGATGTCTCTACGGCTCGTCGTCAATTCAAAAAACGTTTTGGCATGACTTTTGTCCAATATGCTAGAGCCAGAAGAATGGGACTTGCCATGAAAAATATCCGAGCAGGAGAATCCATCATCGACACCCAATTAAGCACAGGGTACGAATCTAGCAGCGGGTTCCGATGTGCTTTTTCAAAAATCATGGGATCAGCTCCTACAAAATTTGAATCTTCCCAGGCACTCAAAGCCACTTGGCTGGATACGCCTTTGGGCCCCATGCTTGCCATTGCCAATGAAGAGGCTTTATATCTTCTGGAATTTGTCGATCGGCGAGGATTAGAGCGAGAAATTGAGCGCCTACGCATCAGAACAAAATCAGTGATCGTTCCTGGAAAAACACTCATCATCGACTCAATTGAATCTGAACTGAAAGAATATTTCCAAGGGAGCCTAATTCAGTTTAAGACCCCTATTTCATTGTTGGGATCGCCATTTCAAAAAACTGTCTGGCAGGCGCTGATTGAAATTCCCTGTGGTCAAACCTGCTCTTATGCTGAAATAGCACGAGATATTGGCATGGAAAAATCTTTTCGAGCGGTCGCTAATGCCAATGGCGCCAATCAAATAGCCATTATCATTCCTTGCCATCGCGTGATCAATACCAATGGTGATCTAGGTGGATATGGCGGAGGTATTTCACGAAAATCATGGCTTCTTAATCATGAAAAGAGAAAGGCCCAATGAAAACTCGCTGCTTCGGCAATAAACCCAACCAAACGCTATACGCTCAATACCATGATTCCGAATGGGGCACCCCCTCCCACTGTGATCAACATTTATTTGAAATGCTGATTTTAGAAGGTGCTCAAGCAGGTTTAAGCTGGGAGACCATTTTAAAAAGACGCGAAGGCTATCGAAAAGCTTTTCATAACTTTGACCCTCAAAAAGTGAGCGTCATGACGGACACAGAATTAGAAGCGCTCATCCAAAATCCAGAGATTATTAGAAACCGTTTAAAAATTTATTCAGCTCGCAAAAATGCGAAAGTTTTTTTAGACATTCAAAAAGAATTTGACTCTTTTGATATTTATCTCTGGGACTTTGTTCAAAATCAGCCAATTCAAAATCACTGGAATAATTTTTCAGAAGTCCCTGTCAAAACTACGGAAAGTGATGCCCTATCCAAAGATCTTAAAAAACGCGGAATGCGCTTTGTTGGGTCGACCATTATTTATGCGCTTATGCAGGCGGTTGGCATGGTTAATGATCATCTAGTGGACTGCTGGAAATATGACAAAACCAATCAAAACTTGCATAAAAGACATAAGAATTGATTGAAAGTGTCAAAAATTATTGGCCTGGTTTATTCGGGTTGCCTCTATTTTAAGAGACTTATGACCAGCTAAAACTTATGGCGCACAAAACACCTTTGAAAGACAATAATCACGTATCTCAACGAATTTCAAACGTAAGTAGTACTTACTTAATGTAAGCAGTACTTACTCGAGTAATCGCCTTCAATGAATATCGCATTATAAAAGCAGTCAATTAATTTTTACATTACCAAACGAATCTTTCAAAGAGTAATAAATCAAATACTTTCTATATTAAGCGCCTATTGTTTTAATTCTTTCTTTTTGTCGCTCACTAATGCTTTATTTAATTATTTCACTATGTGCTTTCTTGAATTATTAGAATTGTTTGTCTAAGCTTAATCCTGTTGAGGATTAGTCATTTGCTTAAGGGACATTTATGAATAAGAAAAGATTTGATACGGAAGAGTTGGATATACCTATCGAAGCCCCACAAAAAATTGAAAAGC